>Ga0209705_10000366_pt1 | contig 23610 bp, 24 predicted proteins | sample PPLLaktember2015_5_FD_187262 | JGI IMG/M metagenome (GOLD analysis project Ga0209705, IMG submission 187262) | Freshwater sediment microbial communities from Prairie Pothole Lake near Jamestown, North Dakota, USA - PPLs Lake P8 Core (1) Depth... | ecosystem: Environmental > Aquatic > Freshwater... | reverse complement strand
GTCGTCCCGGCCATAACCCGGGTACACGCGAATGGATCGTGATGCGCACTCCCTATCTAATCGTTTATCGCCTGCGCCACGAGACTATCGAAATTATTCGTTTATGGCACGGCCGGCGCAACTGGCAATCCGAAACGGACCTTGGCTGAGAATCCCTCCATCCCTCACAATATCTCCGACGCATAATCCGCCAGGCGCGAGCGCTCGCCGCGCTGGAGCGTGATGTGCCCGCTGTGCTCCCATTGCTTGAAGCGGTCCACGACGTAGGTCAGGCCCGAGGTGGGTTCGGTCAGGTAGGGCGTGTCGATCTGGGCGATGTTGCCGAGGCAGACGATCTTGCTGCCGGGGCCGGCGCGGGTGACCAGGGTCTTGATCTGGTGCGGCGACAGGTTCTGCGCCTCGTCGATGATCAGGAATTTCTTCAGGAACGTGCGCCCGCGCATGAAGTTGAGTGACTTGATGCGGATGCGGTTGCGCAGCAGGTCGTGCGTGGCGGCGCGGGCCCAGGCGCCGTGTTCCTGGGTGGCGGTTTCCTGCAGCACGTCGAGGTTGTCCTCCAGTGCGCCCATCCATGGTCCCATCTTTTCCTCTTCGGTGCCGGGCAGGAAGCCGATATCCTCGCCGACCGGCACGGTCATGCGCGTCATGATGATTTCGGTGTAGCGCTTGGATTCCAGCGTCTGCATCAGGGCGGAGGCCAGCGTCAGCAAGGTTTTCCCGGTGCCGGCCTGGCCAAGCAGGGTGACGAAATCGACCTCCGGGTCCATCAGCAGGTTGAGGGCGAAATTCTGTTCACGGTTGCGTGCCGAAATTCCCCAGACCTTGTTGCGTTCCGCGGCGTAATCCTTGACCACTTCAATAATGGCGGAATCATTCTCGATACGCCGCACCACAGCCTCGAAGCCTTTTTCCGCGTTCGAGCCGTTGATGTACAGGAACTGGTTGGGGAGCCAGGCGCGCGCCTTGGGCCCGCGGAGGCGGTAGAAGGTGCGGCCTTCCTCTTTCCACGATTCCATGTTTTTGCTGTGCGTTTCCCAGAAATCCGCGGCCAGCTTTTCCGCGCCGGAAAACAGCAGATTCGTGTCATCCAGCACCTGGTCGTTGGTGTAATCCTCGGCGAGGATGCCGAGCGCACGGGCCTTGATGCGTAAATTGATGTCCTTGGTGACGAGGATGGCCTGCCGATCGGGGTGGCTCTTCCCCAGATCCATGGTAATGCCGAGCAGGGCGTTGTCAGAGCTGCGACCGGAAAGACCGAACGGCAGCGGGCTGCGCGCCTCTTCCATGTGAAAGAAGAGATGTCCGGTTTCGATGTCCTTGGAAGCCGAAGGCAGCTTGATGCCATGGCTGATGTCGCCGTTGGCCTTTTCCACCAGTTCGTCCAGCAGGCGGCTGACCTGGCGTACGTTGCGCGCGATTTCGGACATGCCGACCTTGATGTTGTCGAGCTCCTCCAGCACCACGATGGGAATGACCACATCGTGTTCCTTGAAACGCAGAATCGAGGACGGATCGTGAATCAGGACGTTGGTGTCGACGACGAAGATCTTTCTTTTGGCGGTCATTTAGGATTTTTGGATAACGGGGTTTGCAATTGGCGAATTTCCGCGAGGACTTCGTCGACGTGGCCCTTTACCTTGACGCTGCGGAATTCACGGCGCAGGACGCCGTTCTGGTCGAGGATGAAGGTGCTGCGGTCCACGCCCATGTATTTTTTGCCGTACAGGCTTTTTTCGCGGATGACGTCAAACAGGCGGCAGAGTTTTTCGTCCGGGTCGGAAACCAGCTCGAAGGGGAACTTGAACTTGGCCTTGAATTTTTCGTGCGAGGCGAGGCTGTCGCGCGACACGCCGTAGATCGCGGCCTTGAGTTTCTTGAACCGGGCGTGCTGGTCGCGGAAATCCTGGCCTTCCAGGGTGCACCCGGGGGTGTCGTCCTTGGGGTAGAAATACAGCACGGTGTATTGGCCCTTGAGGTCATGCAGGCGGAGGGTCTTGCCGCCGGTAGTCTGCAATTCCGCGTCGGGAACGGGTTTCCCTGCCACTGCCTTTTTCATGTGTGTTCCAGCTCCTGTGAGTGAATTGTATAGGCGCGCAGCCCCGGAGAACAGAGACGGTTTGTAGAACCTGTCTCAAAATCGAGAATAAAACCCCTGTAGGTTGGGGTGAGCGTAGTGAACCCCAACACACTGGGCGCGGACAATGTTGGGGTTCGGCGTTGCACGCCTCACCCCAACCTACATGGAAGCCGTATTTTGAGATAGATTCTGGTCAGTCCGCTTCGCGTTCAACAGTGCAGCAATGCGGGCCGGTTTCCTCCCCGGCTTCGCCCCGCAATATCTCGCCGGTGACGGGATTGGGGCGAAAGGTGGTGCAGCCCTTGAGACCCATGTCGTAAGCCCGTTCGTAAATCTCCTTGAAGTCCTCGAAGCGGTAGTCGCGCGGGACGTTGATGGTCTTGGAGATGGAATTGTCGACATGCGGCTGGAGCGCCGCCTGCATGGCGAGATGCGCGGCCGGCGCCAGCGCATGGGTATCCACGAACGCCGACGGCAATGCATCGTCTCCGTGCTGTTCGTGCCACAGGCGCAGCGCGTAATCGGTCAGCTTGTGTTCGGTGTAACTGCCGTCGAGCTCCAGCACGCGGCGCAGGTAATTGAATTCATACACCGGTTCCAACCCGCTCGAGACATTGTTCGCCAGCAGGCTGATGGTGCCGGTCGGCGCGATCGCGGTCAGGTGGCTGTTGCGCAAGCCGAAGCGGGCGATACCGTCCTGGATGTCATCCGGCAGGGCTTGAATGAACTTGCCTTGCAGGAATTTCTCGCGCTCGAAAAACGGAAATGGGCCTTTCTCCTCCGCCAGTCCGATGGACGTGCGGTAAGCGGTGTGGCAGATAGCCTGCATCGCCTGCGCTGCCAGCTCGCGCGCCGCCTCGTCGGCATAATGCAACCCGAGCATGATGAGCGTGTCCGCCAGTCCCGTGAGGCCGAGCCCGATGTGCCGCGTGCCCTGCGCCTGTATCGCCTGTTTTTCCAACGGGAACAGCGAGGCATCGATGACATTGTCCATCATGCGCGTGGCGACCGCCGCGGTCTTGCGAATCGCGTCCAGGTCCAGGCGCGCGCGATCGGTGAAGGGATCGTGCACGAAGGCCGTCAGGTTGATCGAGCCGAGGTCGCAGGCGCCGTAGGGCGGCAGCGGAATTTCGCCACAGGGATTGGTGGCGCTGATCTGCTCGCGATACCAGAGGTTGTTGGTCCGGTTGATGCGGTCGAGGAACAGCACGCCGGGCTCGGCGTATTCGTAGGTCGCGCGCATGAGCTTGTCCCACAGCTCGCGGGCGCGCAGGCGCCGATAAACGCGGCAGCGCACCGGCTCGGATCGCCCCGACCACTGGCGTTTTACGGTATCGGAACCTGCCCGAATGCCGTCCTCCGCAGGAAACACCAGCGCCCAGTCCTGGTCCCGGTGTACCGCCTCCATGAAGGCATCTGTCACCAGCACCGATAGATTGAACCGCCGCAACACCTGACCGTCGCGCTTGGCGTCGATGAAGGCCTCGATGTCGGGATGGTCGCAACGCAGGGTGGCCATCATGGCCCCGCGCCGCGCGCCGGTGGAGAGCAGCGTTCCGCACATGGCGTCCCAGATCTGCATGAACGACACCGGACCGGAGGCGACGGCACCGACGCTCTTTGCCGTTGCGCCCCGCGGCCGCAGCGTGGAGAAATCGTAACCCACGCCGCCGCCCTGCTGCATGGTGAGCGCGCCTTCCTTGAGACCGTCGAAGATGCCGTCCATGGAGTCCTCGATCGTGCCCATGACGAAGCAGTTGAACAGCGTCACGCGCCGGCCGGTGCCGGCCCCGGCCTGGATGCGCCCGCCGGGGAGAAATTTGAAACCCCTGAGCACGTCGTAGAAATGATTCTCCCAGCGCGACCAGTCGCTTTTTTCCACGCTCGCGAGCGAACGCGCGATGCGCCGCCAGCTGTCATCCACGGTCCGGTCGTGCACCACGTCGCCGTCGCGGAAGCGGTACTTGCTGTCCCAGATGTGAAGGGAAATTTCGGTAATGAAGGGATCGGAGGTCATAAGATTTGTGACAAAAACACAGTGTAAAGTGAAAAGCGCTGATCGGGAAACGCCTGATATTTATGTCTCTCCCGGGGATGGTTGAAATCCCCCGCCTTCCGGCGAAGCAAAGTGATATCCCCTCTCCCCGCGCCAGCGGGGAGGTGAGACGGGGTTATCGTGAATGTCCGGTGGACATTCACGCCGCCGAACGGGTGCAAGTGATTTTCTTGCGCCCCGGCGGGAACAGTCAGGGAGAGGGGTGCCCGAGATGGCGGTGATGCCCGGATGCGCCCCCTCTCCCTCGCCCTCTCCCCCACGGTCGTGGGGGAGAGGGGAGATTTTTTTCATTCAGCTTCAGGCTGACAACGCTAAATCCCTCGCCTCACAGGCGAGGGTTGTTTAATTTAACGTCCTTAGCATCGCCCGGTGGGTGAGCCGGCGCGGTTTTTTTGTCCACACCAACCGCCGAATTGAGCCGCACGATACAGGTGTCGGCTCCAATTTGGCGGTCAACCAATTGTACGCTGAAGCAATGGCTTGAGCAGCTTGAGCGAGCGTGTATTGAGTACGTCCTTTTTTTCCAGCCAGCCGCGTCGGGCCTGGCCCACGCCGTACAGGAGATTGCCGAAATCCTGGATGCTGTGGGCGTCGGAGCTGATGGCGACCAGCACTTCCTCGTCGCGCGCCATCTGGCAGTGGATGTCCAGCAGGTCGAGCCGTTCGGGATGGGCGTTCAATTCGAGAAAACAACCGCGCGCCCGTGCCGCGCGGATGATCCTGAGCATGTCCACGTCGTAGGCCTCGCGGCTTCCCAGCAGCCGCCCGGAGGGATGGGCGAGGATAGTGAAGTGCGGATGGTCCATGGCCTTGAGGATGCGTGTGGTCTGTTTGGCGCGTGAGAGATGAAACTTGCTGTGCACCGCGCCGACCACCAGATCGCACTCGCCGAGCACCTCGTCCGGGAGGTCGAGGCTGCCGTCCTCGAGGATGTCCACCTCGATGCCCTTCAGGAGCGTGATGCCGGAAAGTTTCTGGTTCAGCCGGTCGATTTCCTCCATCTGTTTGCGCAGCCCGTGGACGTCGAGACCGTGAGCGACGGTGAGCCGGCGCGAGTGTTCGGTAATAGCGAGATATTCGAAGCCTTGTCCTCGCGCGGCCTCGGCCATTTCCTGGAGGGTGTGATGGCCGTCAGTGGCCTTGGTGTGGGCGTGCAGGTCGCCGCGCAAATCCTTGAGTTCCACGAGCTTGGGCAGTTTTCCCTTGCGCGCGGCCTCGATCTCGCCGCGGTTTTCGCGCAACTCCGGGGCGATCCAGGGCAGCCCCACCGCGGCATAGACCGACTCTTCGGTGTCGCCGGCGACGGCCTGCTTGCCGCGAAACACGCCATATTCGTTGATCTTGAGTTTTTTCTGCTGTCCCAGGCGGCGGATTTCGATGTTGTGTGCCTTCGATCCCGTGAAGTACTGCAGCGCCGCGCCGAACGATTCCTGCGGCACGACGCGCAGGTCCACCTGCAACCCGCACTGGAGCCGTACCGTGGCGCGCGTTTCGCCATGGGCCATGACCTCACGCACTTCGTCATATCGCACGAAGCGCTCCATGACGTCGGATTTTCCCTTCGTGGTAGCGAGGATGTCGAGATCGCCCACGGTTTCCCGGAACCGGCGGTAACTGCCGGCAATCCTGACCTGTTTCACGTTGCGCGATTTTCCGAGGTAAGCCACGAGCGGTTCGGCATATTGCGCCGCGATGGCCAGTTTGAAGCGTGTTGCTTCTTCCGCGTGTTGCGCGAGCGCTTCGAGGATCGCGGCCTCGGTTTTCTCCCCGAAGCCGGGCAGTTCGCGGATCAGGCCGGCACGCGCGGCCTGCCTGAGGGCCGCGATCGATTCGACTTTGATCTCGTCATAAAGCATCTTGACGCGCTTCGGGCCCAGGCCCGGAAGCTTGAGCAGCGTCGTGATGGTCGGTGGGAATTTCGCGCGCAGTTTCTCCAGCGCCTTGCATTTACCCGTCTCGACGATCTCCCTGATCTTTGCCGCCAGGTCATCCCCGATCCCCGGCAGCTCGGTCAAATCCTCGCCTTTGGCAAGCATCTCGGAGGCCGGCACACCGAGGGACTGCATCTCGCGCGCGGCATTGCGATAGGCGCGGATGCGGAACGGATTCTCGCCCTGGATCTCGAGCAGGTCGGCGATTTCCTCGAAGATGGCGGCGATGTCGGCGTTATGGGCGGGCATGATCAGTTTCTCTTCACCAGCGCGGCAAGCTCCATAGCGTTGCGCGGTGCGGCACCATAGGCGTCGTTGTCGAAATAGACGTGAACGTTACGATCTTCCCTGAGCCAGCGACGTATACGCCGGGACCAGTGTGAAAGCGCCTTGTTGCTGTAGGGCGAGGCATAAGTTACATCATGACCGTGCAACCGGACATACACCATGTCGGTGGTCACCGCGTCCCACAGCGGCCAATCCGCGGCATCCGACTGGCAAACGGCCACCCGGTGCGCGCGCAGGCATTCCGCGACTTCCTCGTCGAACCAGGAGTCATGGCGGAACTCGATCGCGTGTCGTGCCTGCGGCCAGGCTTTCAGCGCCCTGGCGAATTGGCGCAAGCGTTCCATGTTTTTGCGAAATGGCTGCGGCAATTGCCAGATGACGGCCGCCAGTTTTTCGCCCAGGCCTTTGGCATGATCGCGTTCGAGGCGAATCGCCGGCAACGGGTCGGCGAGTTTCTTGTTGTGGGTCAGGAAGCGGTTGCCCTTGATGGCGAAACGGAAACCGGCTGGCGTCGCGTCGCGCCAGCGGCGGAAGGTTTCCCGGCTTTGCAGGCGGTAAAAGCTGGCATTGACTTCAAGGCTGTTGAAACGTTCGGCGCAGAATCCCAGCCAGTTTTTGCGTGGAAGCCCGTGGTAGAAATCGTCGCGCCACGAAGCATAAGTCCAGCCGCTGGTGCCGATGTAGGCGCGGCCGGCCATGATTCATCCCTTGATACAGACAAGCGGTTCCAGGCGCGCCACCTTGCGCGCCAGCCCGGCGGCGTCGGCGGCGTCCACCACGGCGGACACGTCCTTGTACGCGCCCGGCGCCTCTTCAGCCACGCCGCGGCCGGATGGACTGCGAATCAGGATGCCGCGCGCGGCCAGTTCGTCGATCACCTGCCGGCCTTTCCAGGTTTTGTAGGCCTGGTGCCGGCTCATGGCGCGGCCGGCGCCGTGACAGGCGGAGCTGAACGACAGCGCCTCGCTTTTTTGCGTGCCGACGAGAATATAGGAGCCGGTGCCCATCGAGCCGCCAATCAAAACCGGCTGACCGACAGGGCGCAGCGTACCGGGAAGATCCGGATGACCCGGGCCGAAGGCGCGCGTGGCGCCCTTGCGGTGCACGTAAAGCTTGCGCCGCTTGCCGTCCACGACATGCTCCTCCACCTTGCAGGTGTTGTGCGAGACATCGTAAAGCAGGGGCAGGCGTGCTTTCGGGATGACCTGCGAGAAGGCCTCGCGCACGAGATGGGTGAGAATCTGGCGGTTGGCCAGCGCGCAGTTGATGCCCGCGCGCATGGCGCCGAGATAATCCTCACCCAAGGGCGAGTTGATCGGCGCGCAGGCAAGTTCACGGTCGGGAAGCATGATGCCGTAGTGCGAAGCGGCGGTTACCATTTCCTTAAGGAATTCGGTGCCGATCTGATGTCCGAGACCGCGCGAGCCGCAATGGATGCTCACCACGACGTCATTTTCGCGAATACCGAAGGCTTCCGCTGCCCTGGTGTCGAAGACCTTCACGACCTTTTGTACTTCGAGGTAATGGTTGCCGCTACCGAGCGTGCCCATCTCGTCGCGCTGGCGTTTCTTGGCGTGGTCGGACACGCAATCAGGTCGCGCGCCGCGCATCTGGCCGTGTTCCTCGGTGTGATCAAGATCGGCCGCGCTGCCGTGGCCCTGTTTCACGGCCCAGGCCGCGCCGCCCAGAAGCATCGCGTCCATTTCGGATTGATTCAGGCGGATGGCGCCGGTGCTGCCGAGGCCTGCCGGAATCTCCCTGTATAAAGTGTCAGCCAGTATTTTCTGGACCGCCATGACATCCTCGCTGTTCAGCCCGGTATGCAGGCAGCGCACGCCGCAGGAGATGTCGAAACCCACGCCGCCCGCCGACACCACCCCGCCATCATCCGGATCGAAGGCGGCCACGCCGCCGATGGGAAAGCCGTAGCCCCAGTGCGCGTCGGGCATGGCGTAGGATGCTTTCACGATGCCGGGCAGGGTGGCGACATTGCACACCTGTTCATAAACCTTGTGGTCCATGGCGCGGATCAGGGCCTCGTCGGCGTAGATCACCGCCGGCACGCGCATGGCGCCGTGGGGAGCGATTTCCCATTCGTAGTCGGTGTGGCGGCTGAAAAGTGAAATGTCCATGGAATTCAGGTAAGGGTTTAGAGTACAGAGTTCAAAGTACAGGGTTCAAAGTACAAAGCAAGCACGTCCGCATTTAACCCTGTACTCTGTACTTTGTAACTTTGTACTGGTAGTGCTTACACATCCACCACACATTGGGCGACCCACTCGCCATTGCTCTCCTGTGCGACCCGTAATGCGGTATAGGTCGCGCCCTTGACCTCGACCGCCATGTGATGTTTCGCGGTATCCATCGGTTCACCCCAGGCGCGGGCGGTGAGCACATGGTCCTTCACGCGGACCTCGAAGCGGCTGAAAAGCAGTTTGCGCGTCGCCATCTCGTAAACCAGGGCATTGAGCCAGTCCACCAGCAGCAATTCGTCGTCCGGCGCTTCACGCGTGATTTCCACCATTTCCGTCGTGTTCACCTGCGCCGGGTCGGTGATGACCGCGGTCATGGCGAGCGCCGCCTGCTCGAAGGCCTCGTCCCGGGTGTTGCCGATGCCGCGTACGCCCATGTCGGCCTCGTGCGGAAAATGTTCCCAGCGCATGGTGCTCATACCGCGTGTTGTGAGCCGGAAAATATTTGCATGATCCCGGCGACAGTGGCCTCGCTCACGTCCGTCCATTGCTCGTAAGCATCCGCCACGGCGAAACTCATTCCCTGGCGGATATTGGGACAGTACAGCGAATCGACCAGAGCGGCAATTCGCGCCACGGCTTCGGCGTGCCCGGTCGGTACGGCGACGATGACTTTTTCCGCCGCCAGGTGATGCAAGGCTTCCACGGCGGTGTGCATCGTAAAGCCGGAGGCCAGTCCGTCGTCGACCAGGATGACGGCACGCCGTGCCAGGTCGGGCAGGTTACGATTGCCGCACAATTGCTTTATGCGGCGTGCGACCTTTTCCTTGGTCTGCGCGGTGCCTTCCTGTACCACTGCCTCCGGCAGGCCCAGCGCCGCGATCAGGTCCCGGTTGAGCCGTACGGTACCGTCGAAGGCCACGGCGCCATATCCCGATTCCGTGTTCCACGGCAGCGTGATCTTGCTGACCACCGCCAGATCGAGCGCAAGATCGAGCCGTTTCGAGATTTCCGCCGCCACCGGCGCGCCGCCAGCCGGTATGGCGAGTACCAGCGTGTTCGTTCCGTGATGCCGTTCGAGCATGCCGGCCAGGACCACGCCTGCCTGCGTCCGGTCACGGAACACCCGTCCCCGGTTGCGCATTTCAGGAAGATCAAAAACCCTGCTCGCGAAGTCCGGCATGAAAATATGTATAACACCGTTATCCCCGCGGAAACATGACAGCCGTCAAGCCGGGAGGCCGCGGCGCATGAAATCGCAGGAACGAAATCAGGCGGCGAAATTGGCCAGACGCACCGGCAGCCGGCGCGCGCCCCAGTTGCCGGGTTCGGCCTCGAACACGCCGGCGCAGGGCGTGCCGCAGGACTTGCATTTGCCCCCGGCGTCGAGATTCCACGCGGTCATGTTGTACCAGTCGCGCCCGATCAGTCGGGCGCCGCAATGATGGCAATACGTCGAGTCGCCTTCTTCGTTGTGCACGTTGCCGGTATAGGCGTAGCGCACGCCGTTTTTCATGGCGATCTTGCGCGACCGGATGAGCGTGGCCACGGGCGTCGCGGGGATATCGCGCATTTTCCAGTCCGGATGGAACGCGGTGAAATGCATGGGCACGTCGGGGCCGAGATTTTCCACCACCCATTGCGTCATTTCCTCGATTTCCTTCTCTGAATCATTGAGACCGGGAATGAGCAGGGTGGTGAGTTCAAACCATACCTTGGTTTCATGCTTGAGGTATTTGAGGGTATCGAGCACGGGTTGCAAATGCGCGCCGGTCACCTTCCAGTAGAACTCTTCGGTAAAAGCTTTGAGGTCCACGTTGGCCGCGTCCATGTATTGGTAAAACTCGCGCCGTGGTTCCTCGCACATGTAGCCGGCCGTGACCGCCACGGATTTGATGCCAAGCTCGCGACAAGCCTTGGCGACGTCGATGGCGTATTCCAGGAAAATCACCGGGTCGTTGTAGGTGTAGGCCACGCTGCGGCAATCGAGATCCCGGGCCGCCCTGGCGATGATTTCGGGCGAGGCCTGATCCATCAATGTGTCGAGTTCGCGCGATTTGCTGATGTCCCAGTTCTGGCAGAACTTGCAGGCGAGATTGCAGCCGGCGGTGCCGAAGGAAAGGATTGGCGTGCCGGGGAGAAAATGATTGAGCGGTTTCTTCTCGATGGGATCGACGCAATAGCCGCTGGAGCGGCCGTAGGTGGTCAGCACGATCTGGCCATTATGGTTGCCGCGCACGAAACACAGGCCGCGCTGGCCCTCATGCAGCTTGCAGTAGCGCGGGCAGACGTCGCATTGCACCCGCCCGTCTTCGAGCTTGTGCCAGTAGCGGGTCGGGACCACCGACGCCGAGTCGAGAATTTCCGTTTCCATGGGCGGTTAATGCGGCTTGGGGAGCGCCGAATCAATACTCATACTACGCCTGCGCGGTTTTACTTGAAAATGGCGTTCCGCGGGCACATTGTAGTAGTCATCTTCCCGCAGGAACTGTCATGGCGAACGTCCGAAATCCGGCAGTGGCCGGCCTGTTTTACCCCGGTGATCCGCGTGAATTGCATGCGATGGTCGCGGATTTTCTCGGCGCGGTGCACGCGACCGGCACTGTGCCCAAGGCCATTATCGTGCCCCATGCGGGCTACATTTACTCCGGCCCGATCGCGGCCTCGGCCTATGCGCGCATCCAGCCAGCGCGCGGGCGCATCACGCGCGTGGTGCTGCTCGGCCCCGCGCACCGGGTCGGTTTTCACGGGCTGGCGCTTTCGAGCGCGGATTGCTTCCAGACTCCGCTGGGACGCATCACGGTGGACCAGGAGGCGGTCAAAAAAATATCCGGTCTCCCACAGGTGCACGTGATGGACGCCGCCCACATGCAGGAACACAGCCTTGAGGTGCATCTGCCGTTTCTCCAGGAAGTGCTGGGGGAATTCAGCCTGGTGCCGCTGGTGGTGGGCGATGCCGAGCCTAGCGAAGTGGCCGAGGTGCTCGAGGCGCTCTGGGGTGGGCCGGAAACGCTTATCGTCATCAGCTCGGACCTGAGCCACTACCACGACTATAAAACCGCGCAGCGGCTGGATCGCGCGACCTCGGAGGCTATCGAGCAACTGCGGCTGGAGGACATCCAGTACGATCATGCCTGCGGGCGCAACCCGGTCAGCGGCCTGCTGCAGGTGGCGCGCCAGCGCGGCCTCAAGGCCAAAACCATTGATCTGCGCAACTCCGGCGATACCGCCGGTTCTCACGACCGGGTAGTGGGTTATGGTGCTTACATTTTTGAATAATATTACTTCCACGTTCGCGCCGCCGCACAAGCAGCAGCTATTGCAGCTGGCTGGCGAATCCATCAAGAAAGGCCTGTGCGGCGAGACCCTCAGCGTACGGGCGACCGACTATCCGGAACCCCTGCGCGTTCTACGTGCCACGTTCGTCACCCTGCATGTCGATGCCAGCCTGCGCGGCTGCATCGGCACGCTCGAAGCGCGCCAGGCGCTGGTGCAGGACGTGGCAAGCAATGCTTTCAGCGCGGCGTTCCGGGACCCGCGCTTTTCGGCGCTCACCTGGGCGGAGTATGAACGCCTCGACATACATATTTCGGTGCTGAGTCTGCCCGAGCCGTTGCAGTTTTCCTCGGAGGATGAATTGCTGGCGCAGTTGCGTCCGCGGGTGGACGGCCTGATTCTTGAAGAAGGCTATAACCGCGGCACCTTCCTGCCCTCGGTGTGGGAACAGCTGCCCGACCCGCGCGAATTCCTGCGCCAGCTCAAGCGCAAGGCCGGCCTGTCTCCCGACTACTGGTCGAGCCGGGTCCGCGTGCAGCGATATACCACTGAATCCATCCCTTGATTCATTCCTGAAACTCTCGTCGTCACCCCGGCGAACGCCGGGGTCCAGAATATTAGAATGAATGAAATCAGTAGCATCTGGATTCCGGCTTTCGCCGGAATGACGACTTCTGATGTTTTCGGACTTTCCTGGAACAATCTGTTAGGTCTTCCGGCATGCGATATTGATCCCCGTCAAGGACGGATCGCCGGAAAGGAATAATCTGGTTTTTCATCCAGGGCAGAGCGGGGAGCTTTGCCATGCACTTCCGGGACCGCGTCGACGCGGGCAAGCAACTCGCGCAGGCGCTGAAGAAATACCAGAAACACGATGGCGTGGTGTACGCCCTGCCACGCGGCGGCGTCGTGCTGGGCGTGGAAGTGGCGCGCGCATTAGGCATGCCGCTCGATCTCCTCATCCCCCGGAAAATCGGTCATCCCCTGCAACCCGAATACGCCATCGGCGCCGTCGTGGAAAACGGCGAAATGGTGTGCAACCAGCAGGAAATCGCGCGCGTGGATCCGCAATGGTTCCGGCAGGAGGTCGAGGCCGAGCGCCAGGAGGCGCGCCGCCGCCGCGAGCTGTATCTGGGCGGACGCGAGCCGGCGCCGGTGGAAGGCAAGACGGCGATCATCGTGGACGACGGCATTGCCACGGGCCTTACCATGGAGGTTTCCATTCGCGACGCCCGGCGCCGCCGGCCGGCGCATCTGGTGGTCGCGGTGCCGGTCGCGCCACCCGATACCGTGGAGCGGCTGGCGCGCGAGGTGGATGAGTTCGTGGTGCTGGACCCTTCACCCTATTTTCTTGGCGCGGTCGGCGCCTATTACGATCATTTCTTCCAGGTGACCGATGAAGAAGTCATCGCCTTGCTGCGGTCGGCGAGGCCCGGGGAAACGGTGAGGCAACATGGATTTTCGTAATCACGAACGGGCCGTCGGGATTCCGATGGATGCCGCCGTCCATCAGGGCGCGCTCGCCATACCGACCGCCGCGAAAGGTCTCGTGCTGTTCGCGCACGGCAGCGGCAGCGGGCGGCTGAGCCCGCGGAACAACTATGTCGCCGGCGTGCTGCGCGAGAACGGCGTGGCCACGCTGTTGTTCGACCTGCTGACCGAAGCGGAAGACCGGATTTACGAGAATCGCTTCGACATCGATCTGCTCACGCATCGCCTGCTGCTGGCCACCCAGTGGGCCGATCAACAGGCGTCCACGCGCAGCCTGACGCTCGGCTATTTCGGCGCCAGCACCGGCGCGGCGGCGGCGCTCCGGGCGGCCGCTGCCCTGGGGCCGGAAATCGGCGCCGTGGTTTCGCGTGGCGGTCGTCCCGATCTGGCGCTCGACGATCTGGCGCGCGTGCAGGCGCCGACACTGCTGATCGTGGGCGGGAACGACGCGGTCGTGATCGAGCTCAATCGCGCGGCATACCGCGAACTGCATGGCGAGAAGGAATTGAAAATCATTCCCGGCGCAACACATCTGTTCGAGGAGCCCGGAACGCTCGAACAGGTCGCCGAGGCGGCGGCTGACTGGTTCAGGCGCCATCTGAACGGAAAGGGCGTGGCATCATGAAACTGATGTCGAGGCCGGAAACGGTTCCGGATCAGGAGGCCAAGGTCGCGTTTCTGCGGCAGCCGTTGGCCTATCCCGAAAAGCCGGCGCGCATCGAAACCATCGAAACCCACATGTCGTGGGTTTTTCTGACGCCGCAGCATGCCTTCAAGCTCAAAAAGCCGGTGCGCTACGACTATCTGGATTTCAGCACGTTGGCGGCGCGCAAAATGAATTGCGAGGAAGAGCTGCGTCTGAACCAGCGCCTCGCTCCCGACATCTATCTCGATGTCGTGCCACTGGTGCTGGACGGTGATGGCGAGATGCGCCTCGGGGGACAAGGCGAGATCATTGACTGGCTGGTGATGATGCGTCGCCTGCCGGCAGAACGGATGCTGGATTACCTGATCCGGAAGCGGGCGCTCGAGCCCATGGATACGCACGCAGTGGCGGAAGTGCTGGCGCGTTTTTATCGCGAAAGCACGCCGATCGAAATCAGCGGCGACGAATATCGCCGGCAGTATGAGCACAAGGTCCGGATGAATCATGACACGCTGGCCGACCCGGCGTACGGCCTGCCCGCGGCCCTGGTCGAGGCCGTGCATCAGGCGCAGAGGCAATTCCTGACGCGCGCGCCGGAACTGTTCGAGCAGCGCGCCGCGGACGGCAGGGTCATCGAAGGGCATGGCGATTTGCGCCCGGAGCATGTGTGCGTGGAATCGTTGCCGGTGATTTTCGACCGCCTGGAATTCAACCGCGCCTTCCGTATCATCGATCCCACGGATGAACTGGCGTTTCTCGCCATGGAATGCGAGCGCCTGGGTGCGCTGCAGGTGGAGCCGGAGTTGCTCGGTGCATACCGGCGCTTCACCGGAGATTATCCGCCGCCGCAACTTGTCTGGTTTTACAAGGCGCACCGGGCCTGCCTGCGTGCCCGCCTCGCCATCTGGCATCTGCACGATCTGGCGCCGGACGCCTGGCCCCACTGGCGCGACGCAGCCAGGGAGTATCTGCGCCTGGCCGAAAGCTACGGCGGGAAAATATTTATGTAGGGCGGGTTAGCGCCGTCTTTTGGCGCGTAACCCGCCGTATTTTTTGATGGCGGGTTACGGCACGAAATGCCTAACCCGCCCTGCATGGATACTAAATTTCCAGCAGCTCCACCAGCGAGCCGCCGGCATGGATGCGTCGGATCGCTTCGGCAAACAGCGGCGCGACTGACACAATGTCGAGTTTTTTGGCTATCAGCTGGCGACTCAGCCGGAACGGGGGAACGCTGTCGGTAACGATGATCTTGTCGAGTTCGGCCCCGGACAAAAGCCGGCCCGAGTCCCCGATGAAAAGGCCATGCGTGGCGGCGGCATAGACCCGGGTCGCGCCGCGTTCACGGCAGGCGATCGCCGCCTGTAACAGCGTGCCGCCGGTGCTGATCAGGTCGTCGATGACGATCGCGGTGGCTGCCATCTCTCCCGCCAGCCGGCCGGCGCGCATCATGCCCTTGGCCCGCGCCTTTTCCATGAAAGCCAGGTTCAATTCCCGGCCCAAGGTTCGGCTGAGGGCCTGACGAAATCGCTCGGCCCGTTTTATGCCACCGATGTCCGGTGATACCACGGTCATATTGGGCGTGTCACGCAACGATGACGCCAGGTGAGCCACGAACAACTTCGTGGCCTCCAGATGATCGGTACGACAACGGAAGGCGTTCTGAAACGCCGCAAGATTGTGTACGTCCATCGTGACCACACGATCGGTACCCGCGGCCTCGAACAGCTGCGCCACGTAGCGTGTCGTGACCGGGTCGCGTGTCTGGGTTTTGGCGTCCTTGCGCGCGTAGGCCAGGTAGGGGACGACGGCGGTAACGGATTTCGCTGAGGCGTCCTTGAGCGCGCCGATGAAAAACAGCAAACGCAGCAGTTTGTCGTTTACGCTTTCCCTGGCATCCGCGTACAGCGACTGGATGGCGAAAACATCCTTATTACGGACATTGACCAGCGACCGGGATTTGTGTTCACCATCCTCGAATTCCCTTTCCTCGTGCGCGCTCAAGGCGATGCCGAGATGCCGCGCCACGTCCTCGCCGAATGGACGGCTGGCCTGCAGGGCAAAAAGGACTGGCGCATCGTGGTCCATCGCTCGCGCCCTCGTTTGAATCCCGTGTTGGAATCACTCTACCCCGTGTTTTTTGTCCTTATCTTTGACAGGGGTCAATGTCGCCAATGCCCGAATGTAACTAAATTACATTACTCGGGAGGCCAGCGGCAAAGCAGGAGGTGTGTCATGACGACAGCGCTCGAACCCCAGGTATCTCAGTGGTACCGGCATCTGGACAAAGGCCAGCAGTTCTATGTGACCGCCATCGACGACGACGAAGGCACGGTTGAAATCCAGCATTTCGACGGCGATGTGGAGGAAATGGATCTCGATGACTGGCGCGAGCTTGATCTCGAAGCCATCGAACCGCCCGAGGACTGGACCGGGCCGGTGGATGACGTCGAGCGCGACGACCTCGGCTATTCCGAAACGGGCATGCGGCCGGAAGACTGGTCGGAGCCCCTGGAAGAGAAAGTAAAGCCGGCGGAAGAATCAGAGGAGGAAGAAGAGCGTAGAGAAGACTGACGCGGTGCTTGTGTGCTGATTTCCGATTAAAGAAATTTATGGCTCTGACGCGGTTCTGTCATCCAGAAGGGGTATGATTATATTAATTGAGCGTGGCAGATATGGATCAGTTTTTATGGATATTCGATAAGGATATTCGATAAGGAGATATGTCATGGCCAATTCGGTACATTCCAGGAAGAACCCCGCCAGAACAGCCGCCAAATCCTCCCGCAAAAGCCAGGAAATTTCCTCCGAAGAGCGCCAGCGCATGATCGCGGAGGCGGCCTATTTCCGCGCCCTGGAGCGCGGTTTTACCGGCGGCAGCTCGCTGGATGACTGGCTCATCGCCGAAAGAGAAATAAATCGCCTGCTTCCGTCACCGCAACAGCAGAAGCACGAGCGTGCCGCCTATGACAAGCTGCGCGCAGGCGTGACGAAAGTTCTGGCCGAAACACGCGACACCGTGAACGCCGAGACGTTAAAACAGGCCTTCGAGCGGGCGACCGCGGAACTCAAAAAAACCGGAGAATACACGGCGGAGACGGTCAGCAAAATCACCGCGACGCTGCGCAAGGACATGGCCAGCGCGGCGATGAAGATGGGCCCCAAATGGGACACCTTTTCTGAAAAATCATCCGACCTCTTCGAGGTGTGGCGCGACCGCGGCAGCGTGTTTCTCGGGCGCGCCGCCGAGGCGGTGGCCGACTGGTTGCGTCAGGCGGGAAGCAAACTGGAACAGCAGGTCTACCAGACCGGCGAGATGGTCCACAGCGGCACATTTGAGTGCATCGGTTGTGGTGAGCGGGTTGTGCTCGAAACCCCGGCGCACCTGCCGCCCTGCTCGAAGTGCATGAAAACGGAATTCCGGCGAGTGTAGCCCGACTTCCGGCACCAGCATTGGTCAGGCGCGTCTGGTCCGCGATCCTGGCGCTGACGAGGTTTGGATAATTGACTAGTGCGACCCCGGGGCGGCGTCGCTGGCGGTAAGGCGTTTGTGCAGCTCACTCAGCATGTGATCGCGCACGAGGCGATCAGTGCGGCTGGCGCGCAATGCCGTGTCCTCCACGGTGAAAATGGAAGACTGCCAGGCGCTGTTGTGGGCGCATTCCACGCGCACCTCCCAGCGATCCTCGCGCGGCTCGACCTCGAAGAGATAAGCAGTCAGGCCCAGCTGCTCCAGCAGCTCTCCCACTGTTTCCCTGGCTTCGGCCAGGTTCCTGGCAGTCAGCTCCATCAACGGTTCCTCGCTCGGTGTGTGGCGTGTCAGCGTTTCCACGCCACGCGCAGGAGATCGGCCTCGTCCGTGTACTGGTAGCAGAGCTCACCCTTGTAGGCATGGTGCACGACATCGCCGATGGCGCGTGCCATGCCCATCGTGGTCGTGGTAATCAGGACCTTGCCATCCTGCTCCTCCAGCGACAGGATGCGCCGCAGGGGGTGGTCCTTTTTCTCGCGCCGCTCGATGTTGCGGGCGAGGCGCAGGATCTCGTCGCCATGCTGTTTCTGGAACGGCCCGCTCAGCGTCAGATAGCCCCCGGGATATTTGTCCTGCAGGCGGTGGCAGGCGGGGCAGAGCGTTTCACGCGCGCCGCGCGGCCGCGCCAGCCACTGCCAGCGTCCCTTGTGAAACACCGCGTCGCACGCCGGACAGACCGCGGGCTCGCGCAGCTTGCCCCTGGCCTTGTAGGTGTCGTGCTCGTATTCCTTGATGTACCGGTCGCGGCGGATCAGGCGGGGGCTGGGGCTGACTTTCCGGGCGGCGGTTCCCATGGCGGCATCCCTCTTGTCATCGTTGCTGTGTTAACGTAACCATGCTCCGGGGCATGGGTGCCTGCTTTGATGCAGGTCAAAGCCATTGCGATGAGCGAATCACAATGCGGGAGACAGTGGCATGGACCAACGCGAATCACAACGACGCCTGGCCGAGGCGGTGCGCGATGCCTGCGGCAAAGCGGCGCAGGAGGCTTACGAAAACGCCGGCATCAGCGGCCTGTGCGAGGAAGGGCGGTGGGAATGCGCGGTTGCGGCCATCCGCGCGCTCGACCTGGAGGCCGTTATCGCCAAGCTGCCGAAAGATTCTGGTAACTAATATAAATATTCAGCCACAGAGATCACAGAGTACACAGAGATCGAAAAGAACCATATTTTTACTCTGTGACCTCTGTGTTCTCTGTGGCAGACATAGTTTTTTCAGTCGAGTTGTACCGCCCGCAGTTTCTCCGCCGCCGTTTCCGGCGCCACCGTATTAACGAACAATCCCGAGCCCAGCTCGAAACCCGTGGGGATGCTGGTGCGCGGCGTGATTTCGAGATGCCAGTGGTAGCTCGCCTCGCAATCCTCGCATTGAATATCGTGCGGCAGCGAATGCAGGAAGTAGTTGTACTGCGCGCCGCCGAGCACGGCGTCGAGCCGCGCCATGGTGCGGCGCATGACGCGCGCCAGATCATTGAGATCGTCCCTGGATATCCGCAGAAAATCGCTCTGGTGCTGGAGCGGCAGGATGTGCACCTCCCATTCGTAGCGGCTGGCGAACGGCTTGACGGCGATGAATTTTCCCGCGCGTTCGATGACGTACTGGCCGACGTTGATCTTGCGCCGGATCTCGCCGGATTCGCGGTCGTAGATGGTGGCCTCGAAGGTGAGCGCCTCGTCGATCAGGGAGCAGAAAATACAGTGATGATTCTTGTGATAGAACGCGCGGCTGTTCGTGACCTCCGCCTGCACGTTGTCGGGAATGACCGGGGTGGCGATCACCTGGCTGTGGGTGTGCGCGATCGAGGCCCCGGCCGCGGGGCCGAAATTCTTGAACACCAGCACGTAGCGCAGGCGTGAGTTGGACCGGTAAAGTTGTTGCATGCGGTCGCGGTAGGCGCCGAACAGCAGCGCCAGATGGGGTTCGCTCATCTCGTGAATGGCGATGCCGTGCTGGTTGTGGTCGATCATGACCTCGTGCCGGCCGTAACCGTCGATGGTCTGTTGCAGCCCGAAGGTCAGGTTGGGATTGCTGCGATCGTCGCCCAGCACCGGATACAGGTTCTCGACGATGCGGATCTCCCAGTTTTTTTCGGCCGGATAGGAAGCGATGACGGGCGGCGTCATGTGTTCGTTGCCGGTGCAGAACGGACATGTCTCGACGTGGGCGCGGGTGTCGCGCGGCGCGGGGGCCTCGGCCTTTTTCGGGCGCATGCCGCGCGCGGTCGCCACCAGCACCGACTCGCTCGGCACGATCGGGTTGATGCGGATTTCACGGACGGGTTTGGGAGCGGACTCTGTCATGGGCCAGCAGCTTAAAACAGGTCTGAGCAAGGTGCCACGCCAATGCGCTGATCGGGCCATAAAACAGCGCATTTGATGAGCCGGCTGCGGCTTGTCATCGGCGGAGTGCACAAGTACCATGCGCCTTCCCCGATCGATTTTTTCAGGTTTGCGCCTTATGTTTCACGGCAGTATGGTGGCCCTGGTCACGCCCATGAACGAGGACGGGTCGCTGGACCTGCCCGCCCTGCGCCGCCTGGTGGATTTCCATATCGAGAACGGCACCGATGCCATCGTGGCGGTCGGCACCACCGGCGAGTCGCCGACGCTCGACATGGACGAACACTGCGAGGTGATTCGCGTGACGGTGGAGCACGCGCGTGGCCGGGTGCCGGTGATCGCCGGGACCGGCGCGAATTCGACCACCGAGGCCATCGAGCTCACGCGTTGCGCCGAGCATGCCAGGGCGGATGCCTGCCTGCTGGTGACGCCTTACTACAACAAGCCGACCCAGGAAGGTTTGTACCTGCACCACAAGGCCATCGCCGAGGCCGTGCCGATCCCGCAGATACTATATAATGTGCCCGGACGCACCGCCTGTGACATGCTGCCCGAAACCGTCGAGCGCCTCGCCGACATACCTAATATAGTTGGCATCAAGGAAGCGACCGGCAACCTCGACCGCGCGCGCGACATTCTGCGCCGCTGCGGGGACAAGCTGGATCTTTACTCGGGTGACGATGCCACCGCGCTCGATTGCATCCTGCTCGGGGCCAAGGGCGATATCTCGGTCACGGCCAATGTCGCGCCGAAACTGATGCACGAGATGTGCAAGCTCGGGCTCGAACACAAGGAAAAGGAGGCGCGCGCCGTCAACGACCGCCTCATGGGGCTGCACAAGAACCTTTTCATCGAGGCCAATCCAATACCGGTGAAGTGGGCACTAAACCAGATGGGACTGATCAAAATAGGTATCCGTCTGCCGCTGACGCCGCTGTCGGGCAAGCAACACGAAACCGTGCGCCAGGCCATGCGTGCCGCGGGTATTACGCTCTGACCGATGATTTTATTCACTAGCCGAGGATCCATGACGAAACGATTCGCCAGACTCCTGCTTTGCCTGCTGGCGGCCGTGTCCGTCGGCGCCTGCCAGACCGTCGCCGAGAAACGCAAGATCGACTACAAGGCCACGCGCACCTTGCCGCCGCTCGATATTCCGCCTGATCTGACCACCTCCGAGGGCGCCACGGTCCCGGAGCAGGGCGGACCCGGCTCCGCGACCTATTCGGGATTCGTCAGCGAGGAGGCGCAGAAAAAGCCCGCGGGCAGCGACGTGCTCCCGGCGTACGAGGGATTGAAGCTGGAACGCGCCGGCCAGATCCGCTGGCTGGTGGTCAAGCTGCCGGCGGAGCGGCTCTGGCCGCGGGTGCGTGAATTCGTCCTCGACCGTGGCCTCATCATCGACATGGAAAATCCGCAAACCGGGGTGCTCGAAACCGATTGGGCCGAGAACCGCGCGAAAGTCGGTACCGGCATGCAGAAAATCCTCGCCAAGTCGCTCGGCACGCTGTATTCGACCGGTCTGCGCGACAAATACCGCTTCCGTCTCGAGCGCGGCAAGGAGCCCGGCACCACGGAAGTCTACCTGAGCCATCGCGGCATGGTCGAAACCATTATCGGCAACGACCCCTCCGGTTTGGGCGAGACGCGTTGGCAGCCGCGCCCCTCGGACCCGGACCTGGAGGCGGAAATGCTGCGCCTGCTGATGGCGAGCCTGGGCGTGAAAGAGGAAAAGGCAAAGGATATGATCGCCTCCGTCGCGGCGACGTCGGCACCCGAGCGCGTCAAACTGAACCGCCAGGAAAACGGCGTGTCTCTCAGCCTGCAGGAGGATTTCGAGCGCGCCTGGCGGCGCGTGGGCCTGGTGCTCGACCGTACCAGCTTCACCGTCGAGGACCGCGACCGCTCCAAGGGCATCTATTACGTGCGCTACATCGATCCGGACGTGGCGCAGAAGAAAAAGGGCTGGTTCCGGCGCCTGTTCAGCAAGAAGGAAACCGAGCCGACCAATGAATACCAGATCGTCCTGAAGGGAAACGAGACCGCGACCCGGGTGGACGTGCTGACCAGGGAGGGTGCGCCGGAGCAGTCCAAGACCAGCGAGCGCATCCTGACGCTGCTTTACGATCAACTGAAATAGGCGGGTTGCGACTGCAGAACACGGGACTTAGTTTTGCGATCCTCGGCAGCGGCAGCCGCGGCAATGCCGCGCTGATCGAGTGCGGCCGCACCGCGCTCCTGCTCGACTGCGGATTTTCCGCGCGTGAAACCAGCGCGCGCCTGGCGCGGCACGACCGTCATCACAGCAAGCTCTCCGCAATCCTGATTACGCATGAACACAGCGATCATTGCCGCGGCGTGGCCAGCTGCGCGCGCCGGTTCGGCGTGCCGGTGTGGATGACGGCTGGGACGTACTCCGCCCTCAAGGGCCAGTTCGACGCGGACACCGACATCCGCCTGATCAACCCGCACGAGGCCTTCGCCATCGATGACATCGAGGTGCAGCCGTTCCCGGTGCCGCACGACGCGCGCGAACCCTGCCAGTTCAGCTTTTCCAACGGCGATACGCGCTTCGGTTTTCTCACCGACATCGGCTCGATTACTGCACATGTGGTTGAGATGCTGGGCGATTGCGACGCGCTGGTGCTGGAATGCAATCACGACGCGCGCATGCTGCGCGACGGGCCTTATCCGCCGTCGCTCAAGGCGCGCATCGCCGGCGAGCACGGCCACCTGGAGAACCGGGTGGCGGCAGAACTGCTGTCGCGGGTCCTGTCGCCGCGCCTGCGCTACGTCGCGGCGGCGCATCTGTCCGAAACCAACAACACCCCGGCGCTGGCGCAGGCGGCGCTGGCGCGCGCCATGGGTTGCGAACCCGAATGGGTCGACGTCGCCGAGCAGGAAGAAGGGCTGGCGTTTCACCATGTGTCCGAGGCTTGGGTTTAGTGAACATGAAAAATGCCACATTCATGAAATTTCTGTCATTCCCGCCCCCGACTACACCATTCGGGGGCAGGCTTCAGCGGGAATCCAGTTTTTTAATATTCCTGGATGCCCGCCTGCGCGGGCATGACGTCGCTTTTTAATTTGGTGCAATTGGCATGACCGGCAGTAAACCCGAATCCTCCCCGGCACCGAAAGCCGCCGCCGTGTTGTCGCTGTCCGGCGCCCCGGCCTTGTCGCCGTTCCGGCGCGACCGGCTGCTGAAGGAAATGCAGGCGCGCGTGCCGGGACTGACCGGCATGACGGCGCTTTACTGGCATTTCGCCGCGCTCGAGGCAGAGCTCGATCAACGCGGACGCGCGCTGCTGGAGCGCCTGCTGACTTACGGGCCTGCGGCCGACGCCGCCCACGCCAATCCCCTCACGTCGCCGCTGCTGGTCATCCCGCGCCTGGGCACGATTTCGCCGTGGTCCACCAAGGCCACCGACATCGCGCATTGCTGCGGGTTGAAACAGATCCGGCGCATCGAACGCGGCGTGGCCTGGCATTTCACCAAGAGCGACGGCAGCGCGTTGGGGGCCGCCGAACGCGAGGCGCTCATGCCGCTGATCCACGACCGCATGGTGGAAAATGTCCTGCCTGGCCTCACGCAGGCCGCCGAGCTGTTCCGCGAAGACGCCCCCGCGCCGCTGCGCGTGGTCGATCTGGTCGCAGGCGGGCGCGAAGCGCTGGTGACAGCGAATCGTGAATGGGGCCTGGCGCTGTCGGAGGACGAGATCGATTATCTGGTCGAGAACTTCAAGCGCATCCGGCGTAATCCCACCGACGTCGAGCTCATG
>Ga0209705_10000362_pt1 | contig 23714 bp, 16 predicted proteins | sample PPLLaktember2015_5_FD_187262 | JGI IMG/M metagenome (GOLD analysis project Ga0209705, IMG submission 187262) | Freshwater sediment microbial communities from Prairie Pothole Lake near Jamestown, North Dakota, USA - PPLs Lake P8 Core (1) Depth... | ecosystem: Environmental > Aquatic > Freshwater... | reverse complement strand
ATCGGCCAGCATCTGCGTGGCGTATGGCCCTGCGAGGATGCGGCTGAGATCCAGCACACGGATACCGGTCAGCGCGCCAGACATTGGATGCTTACCTCTCACCACGAAGACACGCAGGCACGAAGAAACGCTTGAAGAAGTGCGCGTCAAGGTCGCTCATGCGGTCCTTTCGAATGCCATCAGTATCACCACTGCGCCGCTTGGTTAGTCTTCTTCGTGTCTTCGTGGTGAGCGGTACTGTAGTAGGCAGTAGAGGCTACTCAACGGTGGCGCCCGAGGCCTTCACCACCTTTCCCCATGACACGAGTTCTTCGCGGATGCGCTCCGCGAACTGTTCCGGCGTGCTCGATTGCGGCTCGAAGCCGCGTTCTGTCAACAGCTGGCGCATGTGGGGATCGGCGAGGATCGCGACCAGCTCGCGGTTCAGCCTGTCCACCACCGGCCTCGGCGTTCCGGCCGGCACCAGAATGCCGAGCCAGGACTCCGCCCGGTAGCCCGTCAGGCCGGACTCGTCCAGCGTAGGGATCCCGGGCAGGACACTCACGCGCTGCAAGGTAGGCACGGCGATCGGTTTCAGCTTCTCTGCACGGATGTGCGGCAGCGTGGACGCGACACTGTCGAACATCACCTGCACGCGCCCGGCCAGCAGGTCCAGCACCGCAGGTGCGCTCCCCTTGTAAGGGATGTGCTCCATCTGGATGCCGGCCATCTGCTGCAGCATGACCGCCTCCAGGTGAGACACCGTTCCGGTGCCCTGGGACGCGACGTTGAGGTCGCCGGGGCGTTGCCTCGCGAGCGCCAGCAGATCCTTCACCGTGCCCACGCCCACGGCGGGATTGACCACCAGGACGTGCAAAGCATTCGCGACGGAGGACACCGGCACGAAATCCCGCACCACGTCGTATCCGGGCTGCGCGTACAGCGTCATGGCGATTGCGTAGATCGAGGTGGGCGCCATGATCAGCGTATAGCCGTCGGGCGGCGCCTTGGCCACGATGCGTGCGCCGATGTTGCCGCCTGCACCCGGTCGATTCTCGATGATCACGGGCTGCCCGACGCGCTTACCGAGCGCGTCGCCCACCAGGCGCGCCAGCACGTCTGTTGCCCCCGCAGGCGTGAAGGGCACGACCATGCGCACCGGCCGGACCGGGTAAGGATCCGCGGCGGCGGGGCCGATCGCGAGCCACATCAGCAGGACGACACAGCAGCGAACCATCTGCTCCCTCCTCCGTCCGCACTCTAGGCCGGCAGAAAAAAAATGGCAACGCCAGAGCGTTGCCATCCGGACCGTGTGCGCGGGTCTACTTCATCATCAGCCTGAGCTTGGCCATCACCTCGGCCGCGTCGGGCTCGGTCCTGGTCGCGAAGCTGTAGACGTCCTTGCCGCCCGGTGCGATCAGGTACTTGTGGAAGTTCCAGCCCGGCTCGGTGCCAGTGGCCTTGGCGAGATCCTTGAACAGGAGGTTGGCATTCCCGCCCTTGACCGCGCTCAGCTCCATCATCGGGAACGTGACGCCGTAGTTGACCAGGCAGAACTCGCCGACCTCCTTGTTGGTAGCCAGCTCCTGGCGAAAGTCGTTGGAGGGGAAGCCCAGCACCACCAGGCCCTTCGACTGGTATTGCTGGTACATCTCCTGGAGCTTGGTGAACTGCGGCGTGAAGCCGCAGCGGCTGGCGGTGTTCACCACCAGGATAGGCCGATCGGCGTATTCGCACAGGTCGACTTCCTTGCCCTGCACGGTCTTGAACCGGTGGTCGAGCAGCGCGGGGCAGGCGGCGGCGAAAGCGGAGCTGGAAGTCAGCATGGCGGCGATGAAAAGCAGTATGGGTCTCATGGGCATTGATCCTGTCATGGGCACTCTCTTGCTCCCCAACGCCGAGCATACAACAGGCGGCGCGTCCCGGTTGCTCGCTCGACCGGCGGCTGACCTGTCACTTCCCGCCGAAACAAGCGTTCCTGCCGCTGCCGGTCTATGCCTGTGCGCCTATGCCGTTGGCGAGCGGCCTGCCGTATAGTAGCCGCTGCATGGCCGAAACTCGCTCCTACGCCCGTATCACCCGGACCGACCTCAAGCGTCTCATCCGCCTCGCCCGGGAAGAACGCGAGGACTTCTTCGCACGCCATCCGGAGTGGGCCATCCTCTATCGCAAGAGCGTGCTGTGCGCGGCTCTGTGCGGAGACGGCGCATTGCACTACCTCAACGGCATCACGGGCGTGGACGAGTTCAAGGTGGTTACGTTCTATGCCGAGAACTCCGAGGCGCCGTTCCCCCCTCAGCACGTCTCGCATCTGGACTATGGCGAGTCGAAGTTCGGCCGCGGCCCGAGCTTGCCGGACAGCTACAGGGGATTGCGCGTCGAATTGCAGGGGCGCTCGCTGAATGCGACGCCGGGTGAGGATCCCCTCGAAGTCCTGCAGCGCTATTTGAAGGCTCGCGCATCGCCTACGGCGCGTGAACTGGCCAGCAAGGCTGTCGTGCTGCTGGAACCCGATGAGTTCCTCGGGGTGGAGGCGTGGCCGTCGCTGGTGCTGCCGCCGCGGCGGTGATCCCCGAGAACCAGGCACCACCTACCAGCGGCCTTCCCCTCACCGATTGCTGTCGCAACGGGAGAGGGAGGCTTGCCGCGCACTAATCCGCCAGCACAGGCTGCGGCGCGGGGGCCTGGTTGCTGTCGGCCAGCGCAAAGCTCACCGCGTCGTCCACGGTTTCCAGCCAGACAAAGCTGAGCTTCTGGCGTGCTTCCTCCGGCACGTCCTGCAGATCCTTTTGGTTGCGCTTGGGCAGCATCACGGCAGTGATGCCGGCGCGCATGGCTGCGAGTACCTTCTCCTTGATCCCGCCCACCGGGAGCACGAGCCCGCGCAGGCTGATCTCGCCGGTCATGGCCGTGTCGTTGCGCACGGTGCGCTCGGTCAGCAGCGAGGCGAGCGCCATGAACATGGCCACGCCCGCGCTCGGCCCGTCCTTGGGGATGGCGCCGGCCGGTACGTGCACGTGCACGTCGGATTTCTCCAGCGACCCGACGTCGATGCCCAGCGAATCGGCGCGCGACTTCACCAGCGTCAGCGCCGCCTGTGCGCTTTCCTTCATCACGTCGCCGAGCTGGCCGGTCAGGATCAGCCGGCCGTTGCCGGGCGTGCGGCTCGCTTCGATGAACAGGATGTCGCCGCCCACCGGGGTCCAGGCCAGCCCGGTCGCCACTCCCGGAACCGCAGTGCGGGCAGCAAGCTCGGACTCGAACTTGCCCGGACCGAGCAACCCCTCCAGGTCGGCCGCGTCCACCTGCACGCGCTCCACCGTGCCTTCCGCGATGCGCACGGCTGCGCCGCGTGCAATCGACCCGAGCTCGCGCTCCAGGTTGCGCACGCCCGCCTCGCGCGTGTAGTCGCGGATCACGGCCGTGATCGCCGCGTCGCTGATCGCGAACTTCTCCGGCGCCAGCCCGTTCTGCTCCATCTGGCGCTTGACCAGGTACTTGCGCGCGATCTGCAGCTTCTCCTCCTGCGTGTAGCCGGGGAGCTGGATCACCTCCATGCGGTCGCGCAGTGGCCCAGGGATAGTGTCGAGCATGTTGGCGGTGGCGATGAAGGTCACGCGCGACAGGTCGAACGGCACTCCCAGGTAGGCGTCGCGGAAGCTGTGGTTCTGCTCGGGATCGAGCACTTCCAGCAGCGCCGAGGACGGGTCGCCCTGGAAGCCGCCGGCGCCCAGCTTGTCGATCTCGTCCAGCATCATCACGCAGTCGCGGCTGCCCACCTTCTTGATCGACTGGATGATGTTGCCCGGCAGCGCGCCGACGTACGTGCGGCGGTGACCGCGGATCTCCGACTCGTCGTGCACACCGCCCAGCGAGACGCGCGCGAACTTGCGGCCCAGCGCCTTGGCGATGCTCTGGCCGAGCGAGGTCTTGCCCACGCCGGGCGGACCGACGAAGCAGAGGATGGGCGACTTGCCCTGCGGATTGAGCTTGCGCACAGCCAGAAACTCGAGGATGCGCTTCTTGATCTTCTCCAGGCCGAAGTGATCCTCGTCGAGGATGCGCCGGGCCTGCGCCAGATCGATTTGCGCCTCACCTTCGATCTTCCAGGGTAGCTCGATCAGCCAGTCGAGGTAGCCGCGCGCCATGGAGTACTCGGTCGACGCCTCGGGCATGCGCTGCAGGCGCTTGAGCTCCTTGCGGACATGCTTCTCCACCTCCTCCGGCATGCCGGCCTCGGCGATGGCCTTTTCCAGCTCCTGGATCTCGGCTCCCCCGCTCTCCTCGCCCTCACCCAGCTCCTTCTGGATGGTCTTGAGCTGCTCGCGCAGGATGAACTCGCGCTGGCGCTTGTCCATCGTCTCCTTGGTGCGCTCGTCGATCTCGCGCGAGAGCTTGAGCACCTCGATCCGGTGCGACAGCAGCGACAGCACCTTGTCGAGCCGCACCTGGACATTGAGAGTCTCCAGCAGCTCCTGCTTCTCGGCCGGCCGGATGTCCATGAAGCCCGCAACCATGTCGGCAAGCGCGCCGGGCGAGGTGAACGTCTCTACCGCCGAGACCAGCTCCTGCGGCGTCTGCGGCAGCAGCTCGAGCACTTCGGCGGCCCGCTTCTTGAGCTGCAGGAAGCGCGCCTCCACGTCCTGGCTTGCGCCCACACCGTCGGCAAAACGCTCCACGCGCGCGACCAGGAACGGATAGCCCGGCAGAAACTCCTTGACGCGGAAGCGCTCCTGCCCCTGCGCGATCAGATGGTGGCCGCCGTCCTGAGTGGTGATGTAGCGCAGCACCTGCGACACCGTGCCCACCTGGTAGAGATCCTCGGGAGCGGGGTTGTCGTTGGTGGCCTCTTTCTGCAGGAGCAGCCCGACGGGTCGCTCGCCCTTGACGGCCTGTTGAGCGGCGGCGATCGAGCCCTCGCGACCGATGGTCAGCGGCAGGATCATGCCCGGGAACAGCACGAGGTTGCGCATCGGCACCACGATGAGCGCGTCCTCAGGGAGTTGGAGCGCACCTGCCGAACCGGAGGAAGGTGCGGGCTGCGACTCGGGGCGAGGCTGATATTGGTCCACAGCGTAAGTCATGAAGGTTTCCTCAGGCGGCGCGGCGCAGGCCGAGAACCAGACAGCCGTTCTCGAAACGTTGCTCGTGCAGCTCGAAATGACCGGACGGAATGGCGATGCGACGCTCGAAGCGCCCGTACGGCAGCTCCAGGCGACGGATGGCCCCCTCGTGGTACTCCGCCGGCAGGGGCCGCTCGCCGCGTACCACCAGGACACCACCCTCGAAGGACACCTGCACGCGCCCGCTCGCCACACCCGGAAGCGCCACCAGGATCCAGGTCGCGCCCCCGCTCTCGACGACGTCTATCGGCGGCTGCCAGCATGGACCGGCCGCACGGGTCGGTCCCGGCTCGAAGAACTGCCGATGCAGGCGATCGGCCTGCTCCAGCATCTCCAGGGCTTGCGCCCACATCCAGGTGCGCGGATCGCGCGATCGCATCGGCTGCTTCCCCTTAGACAGGTGCCGACGAGCTTCGGCACACGTCAGCGATATCAGGGCCGGAGGTGGGATTTCAAGGCGGGCGACCCCCACTTGAGCGGGCTAACGCCTTGAAACACATGAACCGCATATAAGGACGCAGAGGACGCGGAGGAACAGCCAGAACCGAGATGGGCGCCGCGAGCCGCCGGTGAGACCTACAGGTAATGGAACTCCTGTCCGGGACATCGGTCTGGGCGAGGCCTCTTCAGGCCGCATAGCCGACCTCTACCCGGATTCTGGGGTTCCTCTGCGTCCGCGGCGTCCTCTGCGGTTCAAGCTTGAGAGGAAGCGGCTCAAACCCAGACCTGAAGCACGTAATCGAAGGCCGCCTGCGCGTTGGTCATGTCCACGCGCTGCAGCTCGATGCGGTAACCGTCGCTGGTTTTCTTCAGGTGATGGACGTAGGAGCCGGCGAAGTGGCGCACGTTGTCGCGCCGCAGCTCCATCATGTGGAAGCGCGAGCGCACCACCACGTCGCCGTTGGCGCCCACCCGCTCCAGGATGACGTTGCCCACCACGTGGTTGGTGCCCCACAGCGGCCGTTGCGACCAGGCGTCGGGATGCTGCACCCGCCCCATGCGTACGGTCATCAGGTTCTTGTCCTCGGCGAAGATCGAGGGCACGCCGTCCCAGGTCGTGTCCTCCGGCCGCGCCGGCATCCAGTAGACCCCGTCCTCGGTGAACAGGTCGACGTAGTCCTGCCAGCGCTTGGCGTCCAGCAGCTCGGCCTGCCGGTAGAGGAACTGCTCGACGGCGTGCTGTGTGGCGGTGCCGTCCGGTTGCGGCCCAGATCTCGGGCGGCGGCTCGCAGCGCCGGACCGCTTCGCGGTCGGTTTCCTGCGCACCGCGGGCGTTCTTGCACCCGTGCTGACTTTCCGGGCCGCGGCGGATTTCCTGCTCTTCGAAGTCTTCTTCGCTGCCATCTCACCGCTCCGCCGTCATGAACCGCGACCACGCCTTCATCTGGTTGCGCATCGGCGCCTCGGAGGTGCCCATGCCCGGCGCCGTCTCCACCATCCCCGCCTTCTCGATATCGCGTCCATAGTGGCGGTGGAAGCTCACCCAGTCCCCGCCGTCCGACGAAAGGCCCTGGTGGCACTTCCAGAAGTTCTCCAGGTCATCGGCGTTGATCATGGTCGAGGGCGAGTTGACCAGGTTGTAGTAGGCCAGCGCCCGACGGTAGATCGGTTCCGGAGCACCCTTGAGGCGGAAGTGCCAGATTTCGGTCAGCGTCCGATCCACGCCCAAGGGACGCACCGCGCGCAACTGCTGCAAGGGCGACTGCACCGACAACCCCGGATAGATCAGCACGTGATGAATGTTCACGCCGAGGATCTTCTCCATACGCTGCTTGCCGTAGGCCTTCTCCATCGTGCGCTCATACTCGAGCGTGTCCGGGTCCTTCGGGCGCAGCCCCATGTAGCCGGTCAGAATGCAGTGGCCGTTGGGGTAGTTGAGCGTCTGGAAGGCGTCCCATTTGTCGATGGTCACGGTCGCGAAGGCCGACAGCATGTGATAGGACAGCGGCGCCTTGCCGGTCTTCTTCTCGATGGCGAGCTCCACGTCGCGAGCGGCGCGGCCGGTCGACTGGTGCGTCACCGAGGGATGCAGCGCGTCGAGCTGGTTTTCCAGGAAGATCTTCCAGTTCGAGTTCTGAATCACGCGGAAGCAGTTGGGCACCACTTCCACCTCGCCCTCCGGCGCGCGGTCGCACATGTCGTCGAAGGCAATCCGCGATTCACCCAGGAACTCCTTCAGCGTCGGCCCGTCCTGGGCCAGGCTCGCGAACACGAAGCCGCGGTACCGCTCCACGCGAGCCGCAGGCTTGATGTGGCAGTCCGGGTTGTCGCGGCCCCAGCGCGTGCCGGCGTAGCCCGACTCCATCATCGGGATGTTGCGCAGGCTGCCATCGTGGTGGAAGGTCCAGGAGTGGTAGGAGCAACGAAAGAACTCGCCGGTGTTGCCGAAGCGGTCCCCACATACCATCGCGCCGCGGTGCGGGCAGCGGTTGTAGAGCACCCGCACCGCACCGTCGGCGCCGCGCACCATCACCATCGGCTGCCGGCCGATCTGCACGGTGTAGTAGTCGCCAGGCTTGGGTACCTGCGACTCGTGTCCGCAGTAGATCCACACGCGCTCGTGGATGCGCTCCATCTCCAGCTCGAAGATGTGCGGATCGGTGTAGACCTCCTTGCGCACCCGGTCGGGCTCGACGAACTTGGCAAGATCCGGAATGCGCTCGTGAAGCATGACTGTCTCCTTCTCGATTGGCTCTGGGCCGGCCGGCCAGGTCAGCGGCTCGTGGCCGATCAATGCCCTATGAGCGGCAGGCGGCGGCAACGCTACCCTGCCTCAGGCACGTGCGCAAGTGGCCGCGCCTGTTTTCGGCTGGGCAAATGCGTGCTTCATCGCCCACCGGCTGCGGCCCTGGTTGCGCGCCATGCGCTCGGCGACTCCCCGAACCGCCGCTTGAAGCTGCGGCAGAAGGCGGGGATGTCGCGAAACCCGAGACTTGGGCGATCTCAGCGATGCTATGCCCGCGGTGGCCGGCATCGACCAGCAGCGCGGCGCTGCGCTCCAGCCGCTCGTCTCGAAGCCAGCGCATGAGGCTCGCGCCTTCCGCCTCGAAGGCACGCTGCAAGGTGCGCAACGAGACGCGTTGCAGTCGGGCGATACGCTGCGCCGAAAGGCCCGGGTCTGCGATGAGCTCGCGCGCCGCGCGTTTTGCGCGCCACACCAGGGCGCGGCGTGCCCGATCCCCGCCGAAGGGCGCTGCTGACGTTTCTCCACGCACCGCGAGCAGCGCGAACAGCTCGTCGATCAGGACGCTCGCTTCGGCTTCGTCGAGCTCGTCCAGCGCCTCCGACAGTCCCGTCACGTAGCCGCTCAGCAGCCTTCCGAATCCGTTCGCCGGCGCGAACCGCTCCCCCAGGCAGCGCTCAATGCCGCGTGCCCGGTGCCCGAGTGCGTCGCGGGGCGCCTGGATCACGGTCTGCCGGAACGGCTGCTCGAACACCAGCCGGTACGGGCGGGAGTTGTCGAACACCAGCATGTCCCCGGGGATGAGCCAGGCGCGTTTTCCAGCCTGCTCGACTGCGCAGGTGCCTTCGGCTTGCGCAACGAAGGTGAAGATGTCGCGGGCGTTGGCCGCGGCGATCTGTCGCTCGTTGCGCCCGACGCGTTGCGGCCCGGCATCTACGCTGGACCAGGTGCGGCCGAGGAAGGTGCGGGCTTCCATCCGTGCGTGGAACGCGTTGCGCACGAGCGGCTCGGCATCCATCGGCACGTAGACGGCGCAGCCGACTTCACGCCACAAGCCAGCCCGGTCGCCGGGCGCCACGCCGATCGTATCGAAGTTGAGCCGCATAGTGCCTCCCTCGCCGCCCGGGTGTTCTATGGCGCGTCGGGCAATGTCCATTGTCGCGCCCGGCAAACCTTGCGTGGCCACCCGGATCTAGGATTACATCTGCGCGCCCGGGCTAGCCCGGTCACTGTACTGCAACCCAAGGGAGGCGTCATGCCAGCAAATTCGAGCAAGCGGGTCCTGGGAGGCCACGACAAAGTCAAGGTCGCGATCGCACAGAAGTCGCCGGTCTTCATGGACCGTGCGGCCAGCGTCGCGCGCGCCTGCGGCATTATCGAGGAGGCCGGTCGCAACGGGGCGCAGCTGGTGGTGTTCCCGGAGGCCTGGCTCGCCGGTTATCCGTACTGGACCGAAGGCTGGGACTCGAGCTTGCCACAATGGGCTGGCGGCCGCATCCTGTTTCGCGACAACGCGCTCGTCGTCCCCAGCGACGACGCCGAGCGCATCGCGCACGCGGCGCGCAAGGCGGGGGCCTATGTTGCGCTCGGCTGCAACGAGATGGATGCGCGGCCCAAAGTCAGCACGATCTATAACAGCCTGGTGTTCTTCGCGCCCGACGGCAGCGTGCTCGGCCGCCATCGCAAGCTGATGCCAACTTTCACCGAGCGCATGTTCTGGGGCCAGGGCGACGCCAGCGACGTCGTCGTCTTCGATACCGACATCGGGCGGCTTGGCGGGCTGATCTGCGGCGAGCATCTCATGACTCTGGCCCGCGCCGCGATGATTGCGCAGGGTGAGGACATCCACATCGCCGTGTTCCCCGGCGCCTTCGAGCTGCACACCGGGCCCCAGCTCGAGGAGCCGGAGAAGGCCGGCTGCTTCTGGGGGCATTTCGAGGTGCGCGCCCACGCATTCGAAGCCGGTGCCTTCGTGCTTTCAGGCTGCGCCGTGTTGAACGACGCCGATGTGGCCCCGGATTTCCCCTACAAGGGCAGGATGAACATCGGCTACGCCCATGGCGGCAGTGAGATCGTGGCGCCGCTGGGAATCGCGCTGGCCGGTCCGGCCTACGGGGAGACGGTGCTGTATGCCGAGCTCGAGGCCTGGATGATCAAGGCCACCAAAGCGATCATCGATACGATGGGCCATTACGCGCGCCCCGACGTATTCAAGCTACTGGTGCATCGCGAGCGGGGTTGGACGCCGGCGGCCTCCGCACGCGATCTGTCCGTCATCCGCCTGGCCCTCTCGGACGACGCGTTGCGCCGTTCCGCAGACCAGCGCGACGTCGACGCCGAACCGGTGCTCGAGATGGCGGAAGGCGTGCGACGGGCCTTGGGCTGAAGCCGCAGCGGCGGCTACCCACACAGCAGGAGAGTAACAGTTGGTCCGGGTTGGGCGCCGCCCCAGGCCCTCGCATCCCGGGCTATCGGGGCGTCATACGCCCAGATACCGGTGCCACACCCCGTGGTCGGCCGCCAAGGCGGAGGAAGTGCCCTGCCATACCACCCGACCCCGCTCCAGGATGGTGTGACGCCGCGCGAGCGCGATCAGCCGCTCGACATACTTGTCGATGATCAGAATGGTCTGCCCGCTGCCGCTCAAGGCCCGCAGGCAGCGCCAGATCTCCTCGCGGAAGTAGCTTCGGCGCTTGACGACTCAACAACTTCACGATGCGCATGATGATACGGCTGCCCAAGCCCTTCAACTGCTCAAGGCCCGGAGGGAGGGCGGTGTCCATCCCATCTCGGTCGATTTCGACCGACTACAGCTCCAACCGGTCGACTGTCAGCTTTCCCTCGGCTAAACGGCGCCTTTGGAGCGGTTGCTACGGCGGCTGTGGGTCGTAACCTGTCGTTCACTCAGACGTCTCTCATCTGAAATCCCGATCTGTTCGCAGCGCACGCCAGAGCCTTGGTAATCAAGAAGAGGTCTTACGCTTGAAAGTCACACTGCCGTGGTGGCCGACCGCGAGCGCCCTTTGTGACCCACCAGACCAACCCCACGTCGAGTTGGGCGAGGTCCAGCTCGTTTCCGTCGACGTAGACGGTGCAGGTCTGCCGCCTCTACCGTTTTGTCTGGTGGCAGTACGCCCTTGCTGCCTTCCCACAGGCCAGCTCGGGGAGGGGTCGCGTCGAGCGCTGAGAGCCTGGAAGCATTTGCGAACTCGGCAAGGACTATTTCGACCAGAAGGTACAGGGTCATGACGGCGCCGAAGATGCCTGCCGCTGCGAACAGGACGGAGAGCAACTCAATCATGATGCATTCCCTCGCGTAGTTGGCGAACTGTCGGTCACCTGTGCTCGACCGCGGCTGACTTAGGGAATATCTGATTCGTCGTCATCCCCGCCCCCGATCGGGCCGAGGGCAGGCTCCGGCGGGGACCCGGAAGTGTTCGACTGGCCTGGGCTCCCGCCTTCGCGGGAACGACAACCGAAGGCTTGATCAGAGTCTCCTTAGCTCATCACCGCGACGGCTCGTACTGACGTGCTTGCGTGCGACACTACGACGTTACGCGGAGACACATGCTGGGGCGTGGCTGTAAGTCACTCGCTCCGTGTGACAAATTCACGCTGGCGCACCTCCCGGGGCGAAAGGGTTCCGAAGCGAGGGGGGACGTTGGTGGGTGCTGGGAGTGTTGCGCGAGAGGATGCTTGCGCTAGCCGCGCAGATGCGACGGCCACGCTTGCTGCGCCCACCCAAGATTGCTGCGCTGATCCCCTTGTCATCGCGCTCCACACAGTTGGCTGCACAGGGGCGCGTTTCCCGACCACGCCCTGCGGGCGAATCCAACACCCGCCTTGAGCCCTGCGGGGGCGTGTGATACGGTCCACATCCGTCCTGTCTGTTTCGGCGGCTTCGTCGCGGTCGCTGGGAGCCGATGAGCAAGGCCCGCATCGCAACGAGCTGAAGACGATCCGAGTCGCCATCGCGTCGAGCACGCCGCGATCCGTGGTGGTCGCTTGTTCGTCGCCGACATCTCGCTGATCAACCGCTCGAGAAAGGGGAACCGATCATGCCTCCTTATGAAATGCCGGACGTCGTGGTGTTGCTTCCGGGCATCACCGGCAGCGTGCTGAAGAAGAACGGAAAGGTGGTTTGGGGCTTCTCGGCGAGCACCATCGCCAAGGCGCTCTTCACCCTAGGCAGCAGCATGCAGAAGGACATGGCGCTGCCGCACGACGACCCCGCCGTCGACGACCTCGGCGACGGTATCGTCGCCGACGCTCTGATGCCGGACCTCCACCTGCTGCCCGGCATCTGGAAGATCGACGGCTACGGCAAGATCGCTGAGGCGATCAAGTCCAACTTTAAGGTGACCGAGGGCAAGAACTTCTTCTCCTACCCCTACGACTGGCGGCGCGACAACCGCGTCTCGGCGCGCAAGCTCGCCAAGCTGACTCACGGCTGGCTGTCGGCCTGGCGCCAGGCGACCGGCAACCCGGAGGCCAAGCTGATTCTGGTCGGCCACTCGATGGGTGGGCTCGTCAGCCGCTACTTCCTCGAATGCATGGAAGGCTGGAAAGTCACCAAAGCGCTCGTGACGTTCGGCACGCCGTATCGCGGCTCGCTCAACGCGCTGGACGGCCTGAGCAACGGGCTGAAGAAGGGCCCGCTGGATCTGTCGACGCTGGCGCGCCAGCTGACCGCCTTGTACCAGCTGTTGCCGGTGTTCGAATGCTACGACCCGGGCGGCGGGAAGCTGGTGCGGGTGGGCGAGACGTCGGGCATCCCTAACGTCGACCCAGCCAAGGCCGCGGCCGCGCTCGCCTTTCACCGCGAGATCGAGGCTGCGGTGGCTTCGAACCAGCAGCTGCCGCAGTACCAGTCGGCCGGCTATCGAATCTACCCGGTCGTGGGGGTCGCCCAGGAGACCAACCTGTCGGCGCGGCTCGCGGGCGGGAAAGTGCAGATGCTGCAGACCTACAAGGGCGAGGCGCTCGGCGGCGATGGCACGGTGCCGCGGGTGTCCGCCCTTCCGATCGAGCTGAGCGCCGACCCATCCAGCGCGATGTACGCGGGCACCCAGCACGGATCGCTGCAGAACGCGGATCCCGTGATCATGCATCTCACCGGCCTGCTCTCGGGCTTCGACCTCGACCTCGGAGCGTTCAGGAAACCCAAGGCGCAGGTGGCGCTGGAAGTAGAGGATGTTTACTTCGCGGGCGAGCCCGTGTCGGTGCGCGCCCGCCCGAGCAAGGATGACGTGAAGCTGAGCGCCACGCTCTGGCGCAGCGGCGAGAGCGAGCCCGTGGCAACCGCCGAGATGAAGCCGGCCGCCGCCGGCTGGCTGGGCGCCGAGTTCGCGCCGCCGGCCGCCGGCGCCTACCGCGTTACGGTGGGCGGCACCGACGTTGAAACCGCGGAGGATGCTCTGGTCGTCACCGACGTTGGAGAGTGAAGCTATGCGCTCCAAGCGCGTACGGGCTGCGGGCGGTGGCGCCAAGAAGCCGCGGGTGCGGCCTTTCGGCGGCCGCATCACCTGGGACCGCAGCGGCGCCGTGCTGCAGGTGGCGGCCGATCGCACGCTCGAGAGCGTGCTGCGCCGGATGCTCGAGGAGCAACCGGACTGGGTAGTGGTGGTGCGCCCCCAGCGGGAAAGCGACGCGGTGTACTACTACGCGTTCCGCAGCTCGGAGCTGGAGAGGCTGGCGGCCGAGCATCCGGAGCGCAGAGGCTGGTCGATCGAGCTGGCGATGGACATGCACGAGTGGATGGCGAGCGGTACTGCTCTTGGCGGCTCGCCGTTCGTCGGCAGCGCGGGAGGAAGTTACGGCCCGGCGTCGGCGCGGATCGTCGACTTCGACATCGCGGGCCGGATCGCCGCTATAGGCGAGCGCGAGGACCGGATCCCGCATGCCGCGGTAGTGGGGGCGAGCACCGGCGTCGCGGCGGCTGTGGATGCGGACTCCGGCGACGACTTCGCGACGCGCGGCAGCGGCGGCGGTCGCGACGACACCGACGCTGGCGCTGCGCCGGATTCGGATGGGGGCTACGACCTTGGACCGATGCGCGGTCGGGGCCGAGGCCTCCCTCCGGCCCCAGCGGTAGGCGCCGGGCGTGGATTGCAGCCCGCCGCCGAGATCGAGGTCACGCTTTCCGCCGAGTGCCGCGCGGAGATCGGCGTGGGCGCCAGCGCGCGCGTGCCGTTCCAGATCGAGTTGACCTCGGAGGCGATCCCGCTCGCGGTGTCGCAGCCTGCGCGCGCAAAGAAGGACGTGCCGATCGTGGTCTCGCTGTCGGCCGAGAACGACGCCATCGAGATCGTGCGCAGCCACGAATTCACGGTGGATCCGCCGGGCCTTGGCCAGCCGCGCACGGGCTTCTTCACGGTGAAGGGCGGCCGCCCGGGCGTGTCGCGGCTGGCGGTGGTGTTTCGCCAGGGTGGCAGCGAGCTCGGGGTCATCGGCCTCGCTGTGGAAGTGGTGCAGGCGGGTGCAAGCGCGGAGAAGGCGAAGGGCCAGGCGGTTGCCGCGCCGCGGGACGTCGCTGACGACGACAAGCTGGCGCTGCTGGTCGAGCAGCGCGTTGAAGGCGGACAGGTGTTCTACGAGTACACGCTGCACTCGGAAGCGCTCGGCCTGCCGTACCGCCGCGTGCGCTCCAAGCCGCTGCTCGACCGCGGCGGCGGGCCTGCGGCCACGGCGCTGGCGTTCGTCGAGCGCATCTACGAGCGCGTCACCAAGGAACTGAAGAGCCTCGACGATCTGAAGGAGCTGCAGCGTGAAGCGCGCGCGCTGGGCGCCAGCCTGTGCCAGGAGCTGTTCGACCCGGAAGTGGGCAAGGTGCTCTGGCCGCTGCGCGAGCGCATCAAGCTGGTCCAGATCGTGTCCTGGGAACCGTATATTCCGTGGGAGCTGGTGCGCCTGCGGGACCCGGCGTCGGACGAGATCGACGAGCGCTTCCTGTGCGAGTACGGTCTGGTGCGCACGCTGTCCGACGAGATGCCGCCCAGATCGCTGCCGATGGGGCGCTGGGCCTACCTGGGCGCCGCGTTTCCGATGGGATCATTCCCCCCAGTGGGGGCCGAGCTCGATTACTTCACCTCCACCTCGCCGGAGAGTCTGCGCAGCCACGGCATTACACCCGAAGCCATCGCGGCCACGCGCGACGCTTTCTACGACGCGCTGGCCGCAGGCGACTTCGATGTCCTGCACATCTCTTGCCATGCCGAGTCGCCGCACCAGTCGATCGAGCGCGCGAGTCTCATCATCGGCGACGAGACGCCGCCGGGGGACACCAAGCCGCGGCTGGTGGAGGTGGACACCATCACGGTGGAGGCCGAGGCGCGGCTCAAGCAGCGCCGGCCGCTGGTCTTTCTGAACGCGTGCGAGACCGGACGCGTCGGGGCGGTGCTGACCGCCTGGGGCGGCTGGCCGAACGTGTTCCTGCGCAAGGGCGCGGGCGCCTTCGTCGGCTCGTCCTGGGCGGTGCGCGACAAGCCCGCGGCGGCCTTCTCGACCGCGTTTTACAACGCGCTGCTGGGCGGCAAGACACTCGCCGAAGCGGCGAGCGCAGCGCGAGCGGCTGCGAAGAAGCTCGGAGACGCCTCCTGGCTCGCGTTCAAGGTCTACGGGCACCCGCGCGCGCAGCGGGCACAAGCGTAGGGGGTGCGACGGAGGAGGTAGACCCGAGCGGAGCTTGTCGACGGGAGGGCGGAGGAACTGGTCTTCGTCGGTGAACACCCCGGCGCTGACCTCTCCGCTCGGAGTGATCATCGCGCGCACCTCGGTGTCCAGAGCGAAGTCTTCGGCGTGATTGAATACCGCGGCGTGGACTTCGCCTCCACGCGGCCTGACCCCGCGAACCTCAGGCGCATCTCGCCCCCACACAGGGCACAGCGCAGGGGAAAACGCAGTTTCAGTGCAGGCTAATGCGCAACGCGCGTTATGCCGGAACTAAAAATTTCGTAGATGCGCGCCAACAGCAGCGCCCAGAGGATGCGCGCGGGCGAGCGCTCGGGGCGCTGGGCGGGATCGCCAGCTGGCAGCGGTGCGGGCGAGCGCGGGGTTGGCCGGTGCGCCAGGGCAGTGAGCCTCGAGCGCGCTGCGGGGAATTGGGTGCCGGCACCCCGTGATAGCGGTGGCGGTGCAGGCGCGGGGGCGGGATCAGCGCGGCCAGCCGCTCGATCAATTCCACCGGCGTGAGGCGCAACTCGGTGCGCCCATCGGGCTGGGGCTTAGGCGAGCGATAGACCAGTTGGTCGTGGGCGAGCTGCTCGAGCCGCTCCAGTGCGAAGGGCGGGCGAGCGCAATAGCGTAGCAGCCGCTCCAGCCCGGCGCGATCGCGGCCCTCGATGCGCACGGAGGCATCCAGCGAGAAGCCCCCGCCGTGGTGCCAGCGCGCCATGTCGCGCGCATCGGCTGGGTCGAGAGGACCGGGGCGGGCGAACCAGCGCAACACGCGAGCGCGCACCTGTTGCTGTACCGCGGCGAGGTCTTCCGGTGTCAGCGCGGCCGCCTCGGCAAAGTGGACTTGCCCGTCCTCGCCCACCGCAAACACCCCGTCGATCACGCAGCAGTGAAAGTGGACATTCGACGCGCAGGGCCGCCTGCTGGTGATCGTGCAAAACCGATCGCCGGTTCCACTCACCCACATTCAGGTCACGCCGGTTCTGGTTGACGGCGCGGGACGCGTGACCCAGCAGAGTTCACCGGTCGTTTTCAATGTGGTGCTGCAACCCGGTCAGCGCACCGCGGCGCCCTCGCGGGTCGCGAGCCTCGCGCAGGCTGAGCTTCCCTACCTTCGTCTTCGCGTCGATAGCGCGAAGGTTGCGGAGTAACGGAGGGGGCAATGAAGGGGTCTGTCCCTCGGGCCAAGGGACGTGCCGCCATATCGGGCCGGGGAGGGGTGGGGACAGCGCGCCCTGATGCCTCCGGTCCAGACGCGCCGATCGGGCATCGCCCCTGCCAGCGGGCTGCCACGGTTCTCCGGCTGTTCCTAGGGCGACGCGGCGAGCAACGCCTTCGGCAGCCGGGCCGCAACCGCCGCACTGGCGCCGCCTGACCTTCGGTCGTGCGGCCAGCCCCTTGCAGCCGGGTCTTGCGGGAGCAGCGTTGTGGCTCTCTTGGCAGACGATCGACCCGCGCAACGTGCGGTCAGGTCAGAGGGTTCTCCCAGCGCAGCCCCTCGAACCGCCCGAAGTCGCTGTCGCAGGAGACCAGCACCGCAGCATGACTAATCGCGAGTGCAGCCAGATGTGCATCCGTCGTCAAGTTGCCTGCGGTTCCGCTTTCCGAGATCAGCGAGCGCAGAACCTCCCAATGGTCGTCCCGCTCCCGGAGCAATCGGACGTTCTCCAATGACAGCCACGTGTCCAGCTTGGCAATAGCATCATCAGGATCGAGCGGGGTCGGGAACGCTCTGGGGTTGGTCGATATGCGCAGGAAGCCGAGCAGCACGACCCACGGCAGACCTATTGCTTCATCCCCGTTGACCGCAGCATTCCACCAATCGAGCACGGCCTGGTGTCTCGGACTGTCGTCGTTGACGACATAGAGGAGAATGTTGAGATCGACCAGCTTCACTTGCGCAGCGCCACCTTTCGGATCACCTCCTCATCCTCCAGCTCCGCTGCGAGCGCGAGGGCCTTGTCCAGAACGAACCTGGGTGCGCCCATCGAATAGGTCTTCTCGCGGTACTGTGCGCGGCGGCGAACAGGGGCTCGGGACCGCTGCATGCCCGCCCGCAGCGTCCGGTTCACCAGTTTGGTGAGCGAGACGTTCTCCCTGAGGGCCTGTTCCTTGAGTCGCTCGAGCAACTCATCCTCGATGCGAATGGTCGTGCGCATGGATGGCATCATAGCATCAGATAAAGTGATGTCAAGACATCAGACGTGGCGAGGCTTGGGCGGCTCGTCACGTCGCAGCGCCATTTCCGTGCTGCTCCTCAGGCGGGCGCAGGAATACTGGCCGCGGACGTGCAGGGTACCGTAGGCGGAAACCCATCGTCATCCCAGTGAGTTCGGGTGCTTGGCTGGCCTGGCGTAGCCAAGGGCATGCAACCGGCCAACAAAAAGCCCCGCACTAGGCGAGGCTTTCCAGACCAGTTCTTGCACTGGATCGGTACTCCATCCCGCCGCCGGGCGGCATGGCGGGGGCCGCGCAGGCGCTTCGGGACCGCCGCTCCCGCTCGGCCCGAAGGTAAATGAGCAGGCGACCGACAGGCCGCCCGCACGAGACGCGCGCTTACTTGATTGCGATGGGATTGATGATCGCCTGCACGGCGCCGGTCAGGCGCGCCGGCCCGAGCGTGAAGAGGAACTCCCACGCCTTGTCCTTGACCAGCTCTTCGGTATTCATGTTCTCGAGGATGTATACGCCGCTCCGGGGCAGGAGGATTTCGTGAACCTCGAAAGGCGCGGCATCCTTCTCGAACGGAATGACCTCGACCGCCCAGGTGTCGGCGCCAACGGCTGCGACCCCCTTCTCGGCAAGATACCTTGCTCCTTCACGTCCGAGGCCGGGCTCCACGCTCGAGTAGCGCTTGTCATCCTTGCCGAGAAGCTTGAGCCAGCCCGTGTAGAACAGCACGACGTCGCCTTGCTCGATGCTCGAGATCCCCTGACGCTTCATCGCGGCCTCGATCTCGGCGACGTTGAATGCTGTGCCTTCCTTGATGGTTTCCACCTCCATCAAACCGGCCATGTCGAGCACGATGCCACGCGTGGCGATGGGCGGAACCGTTTCGATCCCGAGCTTGGTCAGCCCGGTGATCTGGCCGATCTCCGCTTCCTTGAAGCAGTTGTAGTAGACGTTGTCGATGCCGATGTGGCCGAAGCCGTCGAGCTGCGGGCCGACGCCGTTCCACCCGATGATCATGTCGTCGTTGTAGGTCAGCTTGTGCGGTCCGATCGTCTGTCCTGCCTGCTGGCCGGGTTGGACCACGCTGATGGATATGTAACGCGGTGGGTAGGCCGGCGTCTTCGAGTTGGCCTCGATCCCGAGGTGGTAGCTCTTGCCTTTGGTGACCAGCTTGGTCGCCGCGAGTGTCTTCGCTGGCGTGATGTAGTTGGCGTTGCCGATCTGGTCGTTCGGACCGAACTTCGACTCGCACTTCCAGTCGTCGGCGATTGCGCCCCCTGCGATGCCGCAGGTGAAGGCACTTGCCGCGCAAAGCGCGAGGACATGATCTCTCCGTTTCATCTTGGGTTCTCCTCCTTGTGGTTTGATGTAGAACGTCTCGCTGTGCAGCATGAAGTACTGCTGCTCGAACCGTTGCCAGCTCTGGCATTGCGTCGGCGGCTCAGAACAGGATGGCCGTGCGCTGTGCTCACACTTGCCGAGACGTGGCCAACACCGGCACCGGTTCGGCAAGCCCCATCGGGTCCGGCGATGAGGTGTTGGGCTGAGCCCCTCAGGTGCGCTGCTTTTGCTATTCTTGTTGTTGTCACCGGATTCCCGCGGACTGCGACTGACCGTGGGGCAATCTACCACAGCTCCCGCCGGCGGCGCGGGCCTCTAACCAGAGCGGCGCGGCCTCAGGATGTTCGCCAGCGCCGCGTGATAGTCGCGCGGCTCCGCGGGTCCGCCGGGCGGCGCCACGCGGTCGGCATACTTGATGTCGCGCGGCGTGCTGCCCGCGCCTGGCTGCGCGGTATCCGGCGGCGCGTTGGGCGTGGTCTCGAACGTCGCAACGATGTCGAGCAGGTTGTCGAGGACCACGCGGTTGCCAAAGGTTATGGGCTGTTTCGGGAACTTGCGGCGCACGAAGGCCAGCGGCGTCGGCCGCGCCGGAATGTCCTTGAGCACGGCGCTCAAATCATTGGCCTCGTTGACCCGCTGACCGAAGCTCAGGAGCTGGTCGCTCGACAGGCGGTCGCGATTGTGGACCAGCACGCTCTTGAGGATCGACGTGTGATCGAAGATCGTGCGATTCACCTGGTGCGCTTCCACGTGCGGCGACACCACGAAGGTCGGCACGCGCACGCCCAGATGCGTGGGCCCGCCTTCGATCAGCGGCGCGAAGCTCTGCTGCACGCCCTTCGGCGTGCCTGGCGGCGGCACGTGATCGTAGAAGCCGCCGTGCTCGTCGTAGGTGATCACGAACAGGATTTCCTGGAACCGGCCCGTGTCCCAGAGCAGGTCGCAGACCCGCGCGAGGAAGGCCTGCCCCCCTGCCAGGTCCGCGGGTGGATGGTCGTCCGACGCAGTGGCGAGCGGCGGGATGTCGGCGAAGTTCGGCTCGACGAACATCACGCGCGGCAGCGCGCCGGGCTTGCGCAGCGTGGCCTCGAGTCCCACCAGCGGATCGTCGATGGGCACCACGCGCGTGTCGTCGAGCCGGTAACGATTGAACATGCGGACCAGCGACAGGTCGCTCTCGAATACGCGCCACTCGATGCCCGCGCCCGTAAGCACGTCGAACAGGTTGCGGTCCTTGAGAAAACCGATGCGCGGATCGTCGTTCTCGAAATTCTCCAGCTCGGGGATGCGGCCCATGATGGTGGCGAAGCGATTCGGAAACGTCGGCCCCGGATGCGCCGCGAACCAGCGATCGCAGACGCAGAATTCATCCGCGAGTGCGTAGTGAATCGGCAGCTCCTGCTGGCCATAGACCGTGAGCGCGAGCTGCGGTGAATCCGTGCGCTTGTGCAAGTCGATGGCGAAACCGGCCATGTCGCCGCTGTTGCGTCCAGCCTCGGTGCCGTCGCCGATCTGGAAGGACACCGACACGAAGTCGTGGGCCGGCGAGACCGGAATGGCCGTGCCGAGGTTGATCTCGCGCGTGTGCACCACCGGCACGCCGCGGATGAAGCCCGCGGTGCCGGCGTTCTGGATGCCGCCGGGCGCGCCGTCGTATGGATCCGGCTGCGGGCGCGCGTTCATGAGATCGCCTAACAAGTGATCGTAGGAGCGGTTCTCCATCATCACAACCACGATGCATTTGTGTTTGTCGAGCAGCGCCAGCCGCTCGGGCGGCGGCAGGAATCCCGCCGGCAGCGGCGCCGCCGCGGCGAGGGGCGTGGGCGGAGCGGCGGCCGGCTGCGGGGCCGCCGCCGCGGCGGTGGCCGACGCCGCGCCGGCATCGGCCTCCACGTCGCGGAAAAAATTGGCGCGCGCGAACAGCGCAATGATGCCACCGTCGGCCGGTCCACCTTCCACCGGCGGCAATGTCACATCGCCGGGACGCGGAATGATGGGATCGTCGGAATGGCGCACCTGCCAGGCATTGTTCTGGAACTTGAAGTTGTAGACCGTGGAGTGTTGTCCCACCGCGCGCGACGACACTTCCCTGAGATAGGAGCAGACCTGCTGCTGTACCGGGAAGTCGTTGAGCATGGTTTCGACGACTTCGTTGACGCTCTCCGGCACCTCGGTGAACAGTCGCGCCACGTCGAGCGCGAGCTCCGCGAGCGCGGTGAAATCCACGTCGAGGAACGATAACCCGCGCATCGTCTGAATGTTGTGATCGAAGGCCAGGATGATCTCGCCCAGCTCGCCGCGCAGCGAGGCCACATCGAAGCCGTAGGCCGACACCGAGGCGTTCGAAAACGCCGCCTGGATGCGGATGCAGACATCGTCGTCCTGAACCTGGGCCAGCCGGCTCAGCCCGCCGCCGAAACGCGCCGCCACCGCGCTGTCGCCGGCCGCGCCGGATGCGTTCGCATTGCCCGTGGCGCGCTTTCGCATGTACGACAGTGCGACCTGGTGCAGCTCCTTGCCCGAGATCGAGGTGATGGCCAGCGAGCGCAGGCGCGCGTCGGACTCGAGGGGTGCGATGTCCTTCGAGAATATCTTCGGCACCACGCCCACCAGCTCCGCGAGCTCGGGCCCGATCGACACCTGCAGGCGGTTGGCGACCACGCCAGCCTGCGGCACCAGCGCTTCCAGCGCCATGCGGAACAGGTGATTCACGAGGCGCACACCAATGGGCGTGGTGCGAATCGGAACGCTGGCAATGCGCACGTAGGCCGCGATGCTGATGTCCACGGGTTCGCTGACCGGCCTCACCACCATGCGCCACCAACCGGTCCGGAACAGCAGCGAATTCGGCGACGGAAAACCCTCGATCTCGAACTTTACGCGGCGCTCCTCGGGGCCGATGCCCTGGTCGAGGAACCAGGTCTGCACCGGCTGGTCGCCGCCGAAGACGAACAACTCTATCAGCACGGAGGCATGAAAAGTAGTTTGGGCGCCGCCGCCACCTCCTCCACCGCCACCACCACCGCCGTCAATGATGCCCCCGGTGCCGATACCGCCCACACCGCCCGGCGCGAGCGGCACGGCTTCGATCACGGGGCCGCGCAGCGCGTCTCCCACCGGAGTGCGCACGTTGATCGGGCGCGCGCGCGCGATGCTCGCGGGCGCAGGGTTGGCAGCAGTGGCCAGGGCAACGTCCGGTGCTGCCGGCACGGGTTCGGATGTCAAAGCGGATGCGGTTGCCGTCAGCGTCGCGGAAGTTCTCAACGCCGCCGCGCGGCGCAACGCGGCCATGGTCTGCGGCGTCGCGCGTCGCGGCACAGCCCTCACACCCAGCTCCATGCCGAGTCCGCGGCCGAAGAATTCCATTTCAAAAGCCTGCGTGCGCCGGATCGCCGCCTGCGTCTGCACGCGGCGGTAGATGCCGTCGACGTTCGCGAGATCGGGGTTGGACGGATCCTGGCTGTGCTGCGTGGTGAAGCTGAACCCGCGATCGGAGACTTCCATGGCGTCCTCGTTTGTTTTGCGACCTGACTGGGTCGATGGCCGCGTACGAGGCCATGACCACTCCTGGTGAGAACCCCCGCAGCGGACGCTAGCGCTGCCGGGGCGCTCAACGGATAGGAAATTGAACCGTATCACGCATCCCGGGACCGCTCAAGCCAGCTCAATCCGGCGTGCTGGATTGACCTGCGAGGGCGGGGAAAGTGGCCCGGAACCATGCCCTGGGCGGGAGCAGCTGTGCAGGAACGCGATGACAAGAGGATGAGGGTCACGGTTTACGGCGCGTGAGGCAACGCACACCCGTCGAGCCCGTGGGAGCGGGCTCCGCGAGCTGCGGCGCAGATAGCAGGCCAGCAACGCATCGCCGCAGAACGCGTACAGCGGCAGGTAGCAGTGATGATCGTAGTAGCCGTGGAACTCGCGCAACTCTTGCTTGCCGTGCAAGGCGATGTCCGAAGCATCTATATCGAGCACCAATCCCGCCGGGGGCCTACTCGTCCGGGTTAATCGGAACCACGCCGCGACCCTCAGGATCGCGGCACTTCTCGTTCAGTTCAGTGTGCTTGCCAGCGTAGCAGTCTGGCAGCGCGCCTCACACCCCCAGATACCGGTGCCACACCCCGTGGTCGGCCGCCAAGGCGGAGGAAGTGCCCTGCCATACCACCCGACCCCGCTCCAGGATGGTGTGACGCCCGGCGAGCGCGATCAGCCGCTCGACATACTTGTCGATGATCAGAATGGTCTGCCCGCTGCCGCTTAAGGCCCGCAGGCAGCGCCAGATCTCCTCTCGGATAAGCGGGGCCAGGCCTTCGGTGGCCTCGTCCAGGATCAGCAGGCGCGGATTGGTCACCAGCGCGCGGCCGATCGCCAGCATCTGCTGCTCGCCGCCGGAAAGCTCGTTGCCCATATGGCGACGCCGCTCGGCCAGACGCGGGAACAGCTCGAACACGCGCTGCGGCGTCCACGGCTCGCGTGCGCCTGAACGCTTCGCGGCGAACGCGGTGAGATTTTCTTCCACCGTGAGGTTGGGGAAGATCTGCCGCCCTTCCGGCACGACCGCGATCCCGCTGCGCGCGATGCGGTCCGGCGTCCAACCGTCGATGCGCTCGCCGCCGAAGCTCACGCTGCCACCACTGACCCGCACCAGTCCCAGCACCGCGCGCACGGTGGTGGTCTTGCCCATGCCGTTACGCCCGAGGAGTGTGGCCACCTCCCCCGCCGCGATGGCGAGATCGAGGCCG
>Ga0209705_10000361_pt1 | contig 23728 bp, 3 predicted proteins | sample PPLLaktember2015_5_FD_187262 | JGI IMG/M metagenome (GOLD analysis project Ga0209705, IMG submission 187262) | Freshwater sediment microbial communities from Prairie Pothole Lake near Jamestown, North Dakota, USA - PPLs Lake P8 Core (1) Depth... | ecosystem: Environmental > Aquatic > Freshwater... | reverse complement strand
GATGTATTCGGCGTTGAGATCGGCGGGATTGTACATAATCTCGGTAATACGCAGATTCTCAACCACCGGCCCCACGGCAAAAACAGCCTCATTCAACGCGCTCCACGTACCGCCACTCTTTGCACGGGCCTTAAGACACGTGCTTTGGGTAAAGTTGATCGGAACGGTATATACAATGGCGTGGGCAGTATTAATAGCCCCGCCGGGCAGTCTGGGGTCGGCCCCGTCAATGGTGTAATAGATCGTCCCTGTCGGAGCCGTAATCGACACCGGCACAGCCGGGGTTATCTCGCCGCCGTGCTGACTGAACGTTGGGGCGTTGATACTGGGGAAAACACCATCATTACGCATCTGCGTAAGAACTGTATTGGTTCGAACAGGGGCCCAAGTGAATTTAATCCAGTCAACGGAGTCCTGGAAGGTAGTAGGAGTGTAAGTGAAATCGGGTGGGTAAGCATTCTCGATTGCAGTCTTTGCAACCTCGCACCATCGGGCGCATTCGGGGATAACTACTCTTTCTATGCGAGAAGCAAACTCGGTGAAATCGGCTTGAACCCGGGCAGGTGTGAGCATACCGCCATTAAAGAAGTGTTTCTGAGCGCGATCGCCCATTCTCACCTTGAATTCTGCGTGCACCTTTAATGAGTCATACAAGTCGGACGGTGCGCCGTTATCGGTAGTGTCGGCGTTCAATATGCGGAAAAGGAAATCGTTGTCCCACATAAAGAACTTCCATTTACCGCCTGGTTCGCGTTTTCGACCGGCAACCCAGTTATGATCGCCATACCAGTCATGGTCATTTCCGCCATAGAAATTCAAAATCAAATAATCTATAAGGTTATCAATGTCTATATTTTCCTTCACTGATTCCCAGTTGCCAAGATTCGCTTTCATATCAAGCCATGACTGTATCGTGCCATCCGGGTTAAAATCTCCCTCCATATAAACAAGACCGCCGCGGCCTTTCACAATGTCATAATCTTCTTCTTCACCGCCCAGGTATTGAGACATATAATCAGCGGTTGGCCTTTCAAACATGTCATAAAGTCCCCGATAATTGCCATTTTGATACATGTGCACAAATCTCCCGCGTAATGAGATGTGTCCCATTTCAAATTGTCGGTCATAGCAATAGCGGCCACGTGAATAGATTCCCCATGAAGTGTAGGCGCCGTAGAAAAGGGAATCATGGCTTCCGTTACGCAAAATGATCTGGTTGAAACTATCGGTGGCGTCATCTCCACCATAAGGGGTATCGCTAAACAGATCGAACTCGAGCCGGCTTGGCCCGTAAATGTTCTTGAAGCTTACCCGCAAAGCTTGTTTTTCCCACACAGTATATTGTCTGCCGAAACGCTCGACCCCGGCATTGGCCTGAAAACCTTTACTGCCGTCGGGGAAAATCATTTCGATTGAGACCGGCACTTCAGGCGGACTTTCAAGAGGATAGTCAGGGATGGTGTAAGGTGTCACCAGGGAGATAGTAGGAATCTCCAGCAGGGCATCATATATTTGCGGACCCCAAACGGGGTCTTGCGTTATGTCGGTCACCATATCGGGATGAGCGATAACCTCGTCAACATAAATGTAAGTATGAGTAACAGCCGCCGAAGGCAAATAGTCCGTCCTGAAGGCCGCTGCTCGCAGGCATGTAGTGGTGCTGACTGCAACCGGGCCGCTATATAGGGTGGAAGATTCCGTCGGATCGGTACTGTCGAAAGTGTAATACATCGTTGCGCCGGGCGTCGGGCACGTCAGGACCACGTTAAAGGCCTCCTCGTGAAAACCACGACGGACACTAAATTCTGGATCAGCAACCACACCCAGGTAAACCGTACCGGTATTCCCCGCCTCCGGAGTAGGACTGCCATAGTGTCGCCAGTTATCACCGGCATTTGGATAGCGACCGAAAGAAATGTCGGTTACCTGCTGATCATAAATGACGCTGTCGATCAGGGTGATGCCGTCGCTGTCGAAGAGACCGATCTCCCCATCGTCTTTACCGATTTGGAAATCCACATGCAGCACTCCTTCATCCGGCTCGCCGTCTGCCCAAATCAAAAGATAGTCACCCGAGGCGATAGTAGTTTGGCCGGGAGAATCGCTCGGAATCTGCCATTTCATTGGATTGGACAAATTATCGGTCAGGTACTTCCCGCCAATATCAACAGCTACATCTCCGGCGTTGTATATCTCGATCCAGTCCTCAAATTCATATACATCGTCACCAAATTCATCTAGACGGTTACCGAAATGGCTGACAGTACTGTTATTGCTCGCCACGAACTCATTGATCTTCAGACTGAACTCGGGCGGTAGCGGCGGGTCTTCATTATAAAAACACCAGGCGGTGGAATATGCACTCCATCCACTAGCGTTACCGGCCCTGACATGCCAGTAAAACTTCGTTCCATCGTAAGGGAAGGATCCGAGATTGATGCTGGTGGTATTACCGACTGCGCCGTTATAGATTAAACTGCCGGCGACGAAACCCGAATTGGTGGCAACCTGCAGATAATAATCGTTGGCAAAAGCTGAAGCGCTCCATGAGAAAGCTATATTTGTCCCGCCGACTTTCGATTCGTTTGCCGGCAAACTCAGACCGGGCACAGACGGTATCGGCACGGTACCATTATCAAAATACCAGGTGGGCGAATATTCACTCCATCCCCCAACACCTGTTGGAACAAAATTAGCAATCAATTCAGCTTCAACCGCAAGATCGCTGCTGTTGACAGTGTTGTTGAGGACATGCATAGCCAGAACATTTGTCCCTTCCACAAGAGAAGAAATATCTGTTAGTTCCTCCTGTGTCCATGACGGATTGAGATAGTCCAGACCGTTGAAGCTGTTGTAGTATTTTGGTCCATCCGAAACGTTAAAACGATACAACTCGTTGTTATTGATTGAGACGATACAACCATCATCGATAAATAACCTCAGCGTCAATGTACTGAGTTCATATCCGGGAGGGGTGTCAAGCTCAAAACTGTGACGAGCGTACACCGTATAGTAGTTTTGGTACATGTCGGTAAGTTCGGTGTTTGGTATAAATTCATCCCTGTTACTGAAGCCGATGATCGTCTGGCCCACCTGCCATGTGCCATCTTCTGTGAAGCCAAGTTCGCGCCAATTGGAAGGTGGTTCTGACTGCCCTTTGCGATAGTGCCAGCCGGTCGATTCCGCTGAAAGCAAATCTTCCGAAAAAGGATCCCCTGCGTAATATCCGGCTTTCACATGCCAGTAAAATCTGCTTCCATCGGTGGGGAAATCACCCAGATTAATGCTGGTGGTATCGCCGACAATTCCGTCATAGGTCAAACTGCTGAAACCCACATCGTCAGCAACCTGAAGATGATAATTGTTAGCCCCGGGTGAAGTGCTCCATGAGAAATCTATATTTGTCCCGGCAACGTTCGATTCGTTCGCCGGCAAAATCAGACTTGGTACAGGCGGGATCGGCGTCCACTGTTTCAGCCAGTTTTCGCTCATTATGCCAAAATCTGTTATGTTGACTCCGTCATCGCCGACCAGATCTGCGCAATCGTCAGGATGACCAGTACAGCCTGGGCCGTCCAACCACTGCTCTGCCAAAATCTCCAGATCGCCTATATCCACCTCACCGCTGGAGTTCACATCACCCGCCGGGTTACCTGCCAGGATGGGGCCTACCAAAATTGCGATTGAAATTAATACAAGCAACGAGATTTTTGTAACATTAAAGCCTGACATTTTTCATTCTCCTGTTCTTTACACCATTTCATACCACTACTTTTCGTTATATTATACGCCTGGTTCCAACGGATTTCAGAACCAATTCGTAAAAACTATTTGTGTTTCCATGCGATGCGGTAACATGTCTGGACCAGTTATCGGTCCCATTGTGATAGCGTCCATGAGACGTATCGGCCACTTGTCGGCCAAGAATAACAGAATCGATTTTACTTATTCTGTTCCTGTGATTTCGCTCCAGCCATAACATGATCTATTCACCAGGAGTAGGTGTTTCGCTCCGCCAGTTGGCCACGTCGTTGCCGTAATCGCTTGATACAATACGCGTCAAAGAATTGCCGCCGCCATCCGACCCACTCGGCCAGGGTGAATCATCGTCGTAGTTCACACGGTCCACGCGGATGTAGTAGCGGGTAAGACCTTCCAGATCGCCAGGCCTGGATATTTCTATCCTCTCGCCGCCGTTATCCAACTTACCCACACCCCACGCGAATATCCGCACACCAATGGGAACATCGGTAAACTCAGTCTCGAAAATGGTCTTATTCTTCACCAGCAATATCCGCTCGCCGGCATCAATAGGTATAAGCGGCAGGTCAAAAGTGATACCCCCCTCATCAGTAAACTGCCATGGAACGTATATTCCATGAACGCTATCCCATTCCTGCAGGAGAATCGTCGAACCGCTGATATTCAAAAGCTCCACATACTCCGCATCGCCTTCGGTTAGCGGATTGTACATAATCTCACTAATCACCACAGGACCAACCTTAGGATAAGCGTTGGCCGATCCCGGCGTAGGCGAACTCATCGCCACAAAATTAAAGGCGCCGGTGCTCTTTTCGTAACGACCGAACGGCACATCAGTCTCCGAAGCGTCAAAGGCTTCCTCTTCACTGTATCCGGTTAGTACGCCACCCTGACCGGAGTTGAGATACAACGTTTCACCGTTCCCGCTCAGGGCAAACGGTACATTGGCCGGATCAGCTGGGTTACCCACGCCAAAGTGCAGATTCTCATAGAAAACACAGTAACCATACGCACCAATTGAAGTACCGTCCGGAATCGTATATTTCTTCAAATTATTGGCATCGTCACTGAGATACCAGCCGCCAATGTTGATAGCCATGCCAGTCGTGTTGTACAACTCAATCCAGTCATAAGAATAAACCACGTCAGAATGGGCCAGCAATTCGTTAATCTTAATCGCGCCGAGTTCCGGAACCTGTCCGCTATCATCTTCACCGGGCGAACCGCCGACGGAAGCGCTCGGCCGCCAGCCTGCCTTTTCATTCCAAATGTTCAGATTGGCATCTGTGGGATCATTTACCGTCAAAGAAAATCCCTGACCGTCGGTGATCTCATACCAGCCGTCTTTATAGTCAAATTTATGTATCGTTCGGCCAATGGCATCGACAAGCTTAATCTTCTCTCCGCCATCGTTGAGTTGACCGGTGTACGGGCCGAGTATCCCAACACTAGGCGGGATCGATGGCGCCGCAGCCGCCAGGGCTGTCGGATCCTGGGCAACCAGCACATACTCGCCCGCGGCCAGTTCATGAGACGGAAAAGTAAACTCGATCCCATTAGTAAAGCGAACCAGCCCTATATTGATTGGGTCAACTCCGATATTCTTGAGTTCAACAAATTCAGCATTGGGATCCTGCGGATGGTACATAATCTCCGTAATACGTAGATTCTCAACCACCGGCCCAACGGCAAAAACAGCCTCATTCAGCGCACTCCACGTATCACCGCCCAACACCCGTGCCTTGAGATGTGTACTCTCGCTGAAGCTGATTGGACCGGCATATTCGATCGCACTACCGGAAACATTGCCCGGCATGTTGCCGGTCTCCAACTCGATACACATCAGAAAATCATCATCATTCTTGCTGATGTTCAGACCATGAACAGCCAAAACATTATTGCCACTGAACAGCTTATCAATGTGAGCACTGATATTGATCTCTTCAAAAAACCATGCTTGGCTAATCGGATGTTCCCCCGTAGCCGAGGAGTCCCATTCCACCGACGCTGGGGCATTACGTTCGGCTACTTTCTGACCGTTAAGATACGCGATAAAACCATCATCATATTTCACCTTGAGCGCCAATCGATCAATCTCTGACAGATCGTTCACGTTAAACGGAATGCGAATATACACCGAAGCATTTGTATCGTGCATCTGCGATTCGATATCCGTCTCGATCAGACTCTTGTAAGCCGGCTCACCTGATGCTATGGTAATAATCTCATATTCCGGCAGTACCATATCCCAAACCGCAACATCATCTATCACCCCCACATAAGGCTCGGACCATCCCTTCCCGATCCACAAATCATTCTGCGTATTGGCCACCCCGTTTAAGGTGTGATCCGCCCCAACCTTCGTACCAGCGCAAAGACCGTTGACATATATCTTGCCCGTTGCAGTAACGCTGTCAAAAGTATAAAGCAAATGCGACCACACACCGGGCTCGTATGCTTTGCTTGTCATGCACTCATTGCCCCATCCGCCATAGTTCTCATCCGCGCCGATCCGTACAATCGCCGCCTTATTCCAATACGGATTGCCCGATTCCGGACGCAGCATTGCCGCGTAACCACTACCCGGGGCGGAGCCTTCTGAGATTTTACTCAACGGCCGACCGGCCTGTTCCAAACTCGGCTTAATCCACAGTGAAAATGTCAGATTCTCCGCTGAGCCAGGCGTAGTACCGCAGGAAACATAGTTGCTCCCGTCAAATTGAAGTGCTCCCGAACCTACATGACCGGTCACCCTCGCAGGATCGCCATAAAGCGTACCATTGTAATTGTTACCCGTGGCATCGAGCGCCGTCGGCCCATCCAACTCGTCAAACGGCCAATGCGCCACCGGCTCACTGGCAAACCCATCTACTACCGTAACATCAAAACCGATCCCAGACGTCCCGGTCGTCCAGCTTGGACCAATCGGAAAGCCCGGAAACGTCCAGCCCAGTTCCAGGGAGTCATCGGTCGGGACCAATACCTGCATCGGCGTCTGCGAATCCACCAGCTTCAAAATCCCATTGCCCCAAGAGACACGCGGATCCTCACCGTCAGTGGTGTACCAGATCACCCCTGCCGGGGCCGTCATCGAAATCGCCTCGCCCGAGGCGATCTCGCCCCCGTGCTGACTGAACGTGGGAGCGTCAATACTGGGGAAAAGACTCACACCCTCATGCCCATCACGCATCTGCTGAATAACTCTATCAGTTTGAACATTGCCCCAATCGAATTTAATCCAGTCAACAGATTGCTGCAGGGTATCGGGAGTGTAAGTAAAATCGGGGTTATCATACGTTAACTTTGCTGTCTGGGACCATCGGGCACATTCGGGGATAATTGTTCTTGCTATGCGATTAGTCAATTCAGTAAAATCAGCCTGAACACGGGCAGGAGTTAGCATCCCGTCATTAAAGAAGTGTTTCTGAGCACGATCCGCAAGCCGTATTCTGAATTCTTCGTGTTGTGCTAATGATTCCAACATATAGCCCGGTCCACCGTTGTCATCGACAGTATTGTAGTCCAAACTACGGAAAAGGAAATCATTGTCCCACATAAAGAACATAAATTTGCCGCCGGCTTCCCGCCTCCGGCCGGCGACCCAGTTGTGCATTGAATACCAGTCATGGTCATTTGCCCCGTAGAAATTTAAGAGCATGTAGTCGATATAATTATCGACATCCATGTACTCCTGTACGATTTCATAGTCGTCGGTATTGGCAACCAGGTAGTCCCAGGCCGCACTGTCTCCCTCCGCACAAAAAATACCACCACGACCTTTCATAATATCATAATCTTCTTCGTCGCCGCCCAAATAAGTAGCCATGAAGTCAGCGGTAGGTCGTTCCATCAGATGGTACTGTCCCCAATAAACACCATTGAGATATACATGCACAAATTTCCCTCGTAATGAGAGGTGTCCCATTTCTATTTGTCGGTCAAAGCAATAGCGGTTGCGTGTATAGACCCCCTTGGAAATGTACTCGCTGTACCAAAGGGAATCATGGCTTCCGTTACGCAAAATAATCTGGTTGAAACTATCAGTGGCGTCATCTCCGCCATAAGGGGTATCGCCAAACAGATCGAATTCGAGCCGACTTGGTCCGTAAATGCTCTTGAAACTTATCCGCAAAGCTTGTTTTGGCCACACAGTATATATTCCACCGTAACGCTCGGCGCAGGCATTGGCCTGAAAACCTTTGGAGCCGTCAGGGAAAATCATTTCGATTGATACCGGCACTTCAGGTGGACTTTGAATAGGATAGTCAGGGATGGTGTAAGGTGTCACCAGAGAAATAGTAGGAATCTCCAGGAGGGCGTCATGCATCTGCGGACCCCAAACGGGGTCTTGCGTTATGTCGGTGGCCATCTCGGGCTGCTCAATGACGTCGTCAACAAAAATGTAGGTATGAGTAACAACCGCCGAAGGCAGATAGCCCGTCTTGAAAGCCGCCGCGCGCAGACATGTAGTGCTGCTGACTGCAACCGGCGTGCCGGTGTATAAGGTGGAAGATCCCGTCGGATCAGTGCTGTCGAGAGTATAACGTATCATCGCGCTGGGGGTCGGACACGTCAGGACCACGCCGAATGATTCATCATAAAAACCACGCTTGACACTAAATTCCGGCTCAGCCACCAGCCCCAGGTAACCCATACCAATATTTTCCGACCCCGCAGTAGGACTACCATAGAAACGCCAGTTATCACCGGCATTGGGATAGCGACCAAAAGAAATGTTGGTTACCTGCTGACTATAAATAACACTGTCAATCAGGGTGCTGCCGTTGCCGGCGAACAGACCAATTTCCTCACCGGTATTTTCGAGTTGGAAATCCGCATGCAGCGGCCCTTCCTCCGGCTGGCCGTCTGCCCAGATTAAAAGATAGCCATGTGGTCCGATAGTGGTTTCTGTGGGGGCATCGTCGGGAATCCGCCATTTAGTCGGGTTCTCCAAATCGTCAGTGAGGTACATGCCGCCAATATCAACAGGTCCATTTTCGCTGTTGTATATCTCGATCCAGTCATCAAAATCACCTTCGTCGTCATCTATGGTACTGTAATTGCTTGACATGAACTCATTGATCTTCAGATTGGCGGTATCAAGCCAGTTGGCCGAGACCACGGCAAAGTCAGCCAAATCAACTCCATTATTACCAACCAGATCGGCGCAATCATCCGGATGCCCTACACAGCCGAATTCGTCGAGCCACTGCCCAGCCAATGCTAACAGATCCTCCAAATCGACGCTATAGTCTTCGCTAAGATCACCCACTAATCCATCCGCAGATGCCCAGGTCACCAAAAACATGGTTGACAGCAATACGAATAACAAAATTCTTAAAACATCAGATTTCAGCATTGGCTATTTCCTAAACTATATACAAATGTTTTAACAGCAGCCTCAGATCGACAAAAATTATTCGTGAAGACTATCTTTGCCGCTTCATGGTGAAGGCGTGTCGCCGGTCCAGTTTGTCGGATCGTTACCGCTGTCATTCGCGTCAGTGGATATCCTTTGCAGGGCATCGCCAAGGCCGTCAGGCGACGTTGGCCATGGATCCACATCGGAGTAAATCACCTCATCGACAATAACCCAAAAATCAGGATCACCAGGCAGATCGCCCGCTTCAGGTTTCTCCAAAGCTACTTTCTCACCGCCGTTAGAGAGATTACCACTCCACGGACCAACGATATGGACACCGGGCGTAAGATTGCCAGTGCCGTACGCAGCTTCAAAGGCATCCAATCGAGCAGTCTCCACCGCCGGATCGAAACCGACCACAATCAGCTTCCCGCCAGCACCAATCGACATGCCGCTGGGGAACTCATAACTCACCCCGCCGTCGAAACGCCACACGCCGTTGACGTTGTACAAATTAACGCTCGCGCCGGTGGGATTATAAAGCTCAACATACTCATCATCCGGATCGACAGGATGGTACATTATCTCATTGATTACCACGTGGGCAATTGGAGTATTGTTAGCCGAGTCCCGTGAAATCGCCGAGTGGAACCAATACGTTCCGCCGTCCGGGTATCGACCCAGCGAAATGCCATCTTCCTGGCCTTTGAATACTACGCAGTCAACCACGCGGTCATCACTCGTGCCGGGCATGTACGACAAGTAAACCTGCTCACCCGCCTTGCTCAAGCCAAACCCGCCGCCGCCCTGGTTGAACCCGGTAACCTCGTCAAAGCTTACCCGACTATAGGCCGGGATTATGGTCTCGGGAATTTCCCATTCTTTCAGATTAGCGGTAGGGTCGCCAAAATCGTCATCCGTCAGATACCACTGCCCAGCCGACAGCGTAATGCTCGACGCCGTAGGATTGTACAGTTCCAGCCAGTCGTTGGACTCGACAGGCGGATAATCGGTGTGACTGGTGATCTCGTTGAGCACTACACTACTTATCGGTGTGGGATCGTCCGCTCCAGGCGAACCACCGATGTAAGTGCTCGCACGCCAGTTGCCGCCATAGTTCAGCGAACCATCGGACTCGTTGGTAATAACCGTAGCGTTCAAAGGTACCAGCGAATGACCCGCCCCATCAGCCGCCAGCGGCCAACCGCGACTATCGTCATAGTAAAACGCGACTATAGACCCTTGCACATAATCTGCCAGTTCCACTTGCTCGCCACCGTTGTTCAGACTCGTTTCGGCAAACTCGCCGGCAATTATGCTCGACAAACCCGTGCCATAGCGAAACTCGAACGCCGCCTGATTCTTAACCACCAGCACGTACGCTCCCGATGCGAGACTCGTAACATTGCTGCCGGCAAAATCAAACGTAATGCCGGCAACAAAAGAAACGTTGGTTAAATCAAGTGCACTACCGCCGGTATTCTTCAACTCGATATATTCATAGTCATTATTGCCATACTCACTGCCGAACGGCTGGACCGCTGGATTGTACATCATTTCCGTAACCCGCAGATTCTGCAAAATCGGATTCGCTATCGGTTCGCCCGTGACAAACTGTATGTAGCCAGACCAGTGGCTCCATCGGTTCGTATCATCCTGAACACGGCAGCGCACCCGATACGTGTGGCCGATTTTGAGTACGCTGGCCGGAATGGTGACGGTAGTATCGAAATAGTTCGTAATCTCATCGCTTTCCCATACAGCCGGCATCTCGTATATCCGCGGATCGGTCGGATCGTAGATCGGATTAGCCAAATCGGTCACCTCGCCAATCCGCCATTTTGACGCCTGGAAAGTGCCGCTTCCCTGCGGATCGCTAAACGTGCCTCGCTGGAATGTCAAATCGTTAATCGGATAACCACCGGCGCCTGTGTAGCTAACCGTTGGCGTATTGGGAATGCTCGTCCCATCGCCCCCGGAATTAGCCCAATTGTCAAGAAAATCATCTACCCCATTTACAAAATCAATCGGCAACCCACTATCACCACCGGGGTAATCACCCAAATTAATCGTATCAAAAGCGATTGCTTTCATACTAGTAATATGATTTTCCATCGGTCCCCAATCCTGATAGCCCGCGACCGCCGGAGCATCCTTCCAACGATCACGCTCGGCAGGCACGAAATCCTCAATGATCGCCGCCAGATCGTCGATCATCTGATAAATAACCTCTTCGGTCCACACCAGATCACGAAACGACCGCATAACATTACGATGTTCGAGTTTGAAATTCTCTTTCGGCGTACCGCCGTAGATGGCCTCTTCCGGATAATCACCTCCCCCGATCCAACAGGGACGACCCCAACTGGCGTCGGTATCGAAAGGCATCGTACGCAGCCGACCCATACCGTAAGTATCTCCTTCGTAAGGCTCGAAGTACCACGCACGATTCTTCAGGTGGCTGTCCGACGGATAAAAATCACGGTGAAGTACCGCCTCGCAAACAACATTGTACCAATACCAGTGGTTATAATCCACATGCCCGTTGAGCCATTCATCCGACTTGTCCGAACGGCATTGAAGGTGAATTGTATCAAAATCAGAAGCGTCCGAGACCGAATCAAGTCCCTGATTACGTTTAAGCTCGTTGCCGTCATACTCGCCACTTTTTAGCTTGTAGAGATTACCGTCCGCCAGATTGTGCGCATCAATATACCGGGAGTCGTAGTCCTCAAGGGCAATATACAAACCCCAGAAGTCACCCAGATGTTGGCCGTCGGTACCAGAAGGAGCTTCTTGAACACCATCAACCACCCGGAAATGAAAGGCGTGTATCCATGGCGAAGGCACACCCACCATATTGAACAACTGGTTATTTATCGTTTCGCTCAAACCAAAGTTGGCCACGCCGCCGGATGTGCCGCAAAAGACCGTACACTTACCCGTATTCAAAGTACGCCATTTCGTCGGGTATTTCTTTCCATAGTTGTCTCGCGCCTGCAGATAGTTCCCCAATGGGAAACGGAACCGCATACTTCTTTTGCCGAACGCACCGCCGGTAGAAAAGTTATAACGCTCCCAATACTGACGCAACCGGTACATAACATGGTCGTACACCACACCTTCATAGACAAACGCGCATTCCCAGTTGAACTTGCTCCGTCCCTCACAAGACTCTGGAACAATTTGATCGGCACCGTTGTAGCCCAGACAAACATACATATCCGCCGCCCTGGTAATAATGGAATAGACCGGCAGAGAAGTCATGATTTCCTGACTATAAGTATGAGGCGCTCCCAGAACCGATCGCGTCTCGGCCACATAAGACGGACAGCCGTTCCAAACATAACAGGCAAAGTTCAGTGATGGATCGTCAACGTATGGTACTCTCACCGACTGTGCCGTTGTATCTTCCGCCTTGATGCGATAACGCACCAGCGTTCGGTTAGTCGATTGTGCCGGAATTGTTGCCGTATAAGTTGAGTCACCCGCTGTTTCATCGTTGCCACTACCATCATCGACCATGGCTATCTCGGTCCAGTTAGCCGGATTCTCAAAATCGGGATTGGGATCGAACGGCGTGTCCGGGGCGTTTATGACGGTACTTACCGGCAATGGCAGCCAGGCCGGTATATAACTGCCAGGCATCACCAACTGATAAAGCAACTTCACATCAGATACGCCGTCCGGATCGGTAATCTTGGCCGTAATGACAATATCTTCACTGGTGGTCGGCTGTTTGGGATCGTGATCGACCTGACGAATCTGCGGCGGCGCATTGGTCCGCCATACGGTATTTTGGGCACCAGGCGTAGGTTCGGTACCTCCTCCGCCACCTGTTGGAACAAAATTAGCAATCAATTCAACGTCAATCGAAAGATCGCCGCTGGAAATACTCTGGTTGAGAACATGAACTGCCAATACATTTGTCCCGGCCACCGGAAACTTTAAAGAATCCGTTACCTCGTACTGCTCCCATGCCGAGGCTTCATGATTATCCCCTGTATCCTGATAGGTTTTATTCCCCGCGGAAACATGAAAACGGTTCAACTCCTTACCGTTAAGCGTAACGATACAACCGTCATCGACAAGTACTCTCAGATTCAATGTATCGAGAACATACCCTTCGGTGGTTTCGAACTCAAAACTGTGACGCAGGTACACGGTTGAGTAGTTGTTCCGCATATCGCTAAGTACCGTATTGTCATCGCCGTCGCCGTAACCGATGCTCGTTTGCCCCACCAGCCATGTTCCATCTTCTGTGAAACTCAGTTCTCGCCAATTGGAAGGCGGTTCTGATTGCCCTTTGCGATAGTGCCAGTCGGTTGATTCCGCCGAAACCAGGTATTCCGAAAAAGGATCCCCTGCCGGTTCACTTGCGTAATAGCCGCAGGGCCGCCAGCTTCCTCCAAGATTATTATCCATACCCGGATGCATCAGTTCCATTGACGGTCCCTGACCGCCGGAGCTGTTCGGCCATGGAAATCCCAGTTGGTAATCCACTTCATCTACCGTTTCACCGTATGCGTTACGCAATCTTATCGTTTCCCCATCATTGCCGAGTCTGCCTTCGTAAGCTCCGATTGCCGTAACACCATACTTAGCGTTCAGCGCAGCCACATCCTGCGCCACAACAATATATTCACCGGCGCCAAGAAGCGTAGGATTAGGAAAAACGTACGTAATGCCTGCGGAAAAGTACCAGCCGGACATATCTACCTGGCTGGACCCGGCATTATACAACTCGACGAACTCCGCCCTGTCGAGTTTATTCTCCGGTTCATAGTGAATCTCATTGATGACAATCGGCGAAATGCCTTCACTGAGCCAGTTTTCGCTCAGCACGCCGAAATCAGCCATATCGACGCCGTCGCCCTCGCCGACCAGATCGGCGCAATCACCCGGATGACCCACGCAACCCGGACCATCCAGCCACTGACCGGCAAAAATTTCTAAATCGCCTAAACTCACCGCCCAGTCACCGTTCAAGTCGCCCGGTGGAGCCTCGATCGGGCCTGGACTGGTCGTGAAATGCCACAGATCGCCGGGAACAATCATCTGCACACCGATATATTCGTCAACACGCCAGTAGTATGTAGTCAACTCTTCAGGTGTCTCCAGGCCCACATATTGGCAGTCGGAAACCTCGTCAATATAACTCAAAGGAAACTCAGTGCCGGCATAGACCTTATACGAATCGGCAAAGGCATCACCCGTCCAGCTCAAATCGGTGGTAGAACCAGGGACATTCACCTGGCCGTTTTCCGGCACAGGATTAGTAGCCTTGCCGCCGGTGCTAAAGGTCCATGGGTTTCCTGTATATACATCACCGCCAATATGTACATCCACCCGCCAGTAATAGACCGTGGCATAGTCCAGATCGGGATCATAACCGATAAAGCTGCTGCCGAATAACTTCTGCGTAGCGGGACCAAGATCGGGATCGGTTGAGCTAAAGTAAAGATCATACATCGGATCACCCTCGGATGGTCCCGTCCAGCTTAGAGTCTGACCCAAAGTAATACGTTCCGATTCATTTTCCGGGATCGGGTCAGTGGCCTGGAGCGGCGGACCGACGAGTTCGTAGCTAAGCGATACGTCGTCGAACTTGGTCTGGCTGCCGATGGCATTGCGGCCGACCCCCAAAACAATCGTCATAGCCTGGCCAACATGGCTGGTAAGGTCGGCAACGTTATAAGTCCTGGTGAATTCCTGCCAGCTACTACTGCTCAAAGCCGGAGATACCGAGGAACTCGGCGTAACTACTACTCCGCCTGCCAACAGATTAAGTACCACAGGAGTCGCACCGGTGTCACTGGCCCGGGCATACATCGAAAGCGTATAGATGGAGTTGCTTAGGGTGCTGCCGAGAGAATCATCCGAGGTGATCAGCCCACCTGCCGCATTGCTCCAGCCGCCGCCGTTGGCCAAATAGCAATTTAACCCGCCCGGCGTATGGTTCCCTTGGTTTGCTACAGAACCTTGAAGGTTTCCAGTAGTCTGGTCTCGTCCGTATGTGCCGCCCAAAGCGATCCACCCATCCCTGTCGTACCCGATCCACCCAGCGATATCGCCGTAGTCGCCGGTGCTTAAATCGGAAAACTCATACTCTCCCGAATCTATCGGGCAATTTAGTCCTACGCCCTGCGTCCAACTCCCACCCTCAGGTAATAATATCCCTGTAATCGTAGTCTGACTAGGTTTGTAAATCGTTTCAAAATCGCTGTTAGGCACGGTAACCGTCTCAGCCCCAACCTGGCCGATTCCCTGAGCGAACATCGCCACAGCCACGACAGTCAAAATATTCTTTATACACATAACAGACATACTCCTTACATACATTATCGGAATGTTTTCGGAGTGGGTATTTTTCTTCTCTTGTTTATTCAATTTCTCAACAACTTTGCGGATCGACGCACTCCCAGACTGGGCACATACAGATACACGATCCTTCGCCTATCCTACCACATTATAGCTCAAATTGCAAGGATTTTCCACCCACACCTCAGACGGGGGACGGGGGGTGTGGCTTTATCTTCTGGCGTGATGTAAGTCAATAGACGCCTGTGTCAAAAGTTTGCTCAAGCGGCGGGCTGAGCCTTGGGAATTTCCCATATTCCCGGGAATTCGGCAAAAATCGCCTTATCACTGCCATTCGAGCGGTTTCGATTGCTCTTGCCAACCTCGAAAATGCGAAATAAAGCACAAATACGACCATATTGGCCCTTGCGTATATGATTTCTCGCATTTTTGAGAATACCGATGCTCGCAAAATATTCCAGTTGGCAAGCTTTCGCTGTTTTGCCGTATGCTCAAGTTTGCCCAGCGTTGGGTCGAAGTGCCTGCTGACAGCATCGACCGGCATAAGTCCGAGTTTTTTTGCGGTGAACTACTTCTCCTGCTGTCACAACACACCCGCCAACGCACCAATCTCTTCCTCACTCAGCGCATTGTCATAAATCCGAACATCATCCAGCAGACCAACAGAACCGTCTAAAGAAATCAATACATTCATGCCGACGGCGGTGTCGATTGTCTGACTGCCAAGGCTGATGGTGGTATCTTCTTGCTCGCCATCCACATAAAGCAGTATATCTTCGACTTTCACATTACCTTTATCCGGCAAGACAATTGCTACGTGATGCCAGGTATTGTCATTTATAACTGTATCACCGACAACGCTGCCGCCAACCACGGCGGCTCGGAGGTTGCCGGCGGCGTTGACCACATTAGACCATAGGCCGCCGTTGCTTGCCAGCGTACCCCAACGCACAATCGAGAATGTTGATCCAGTTGATTCAACCTTAACCCATGCGGTTACGGTTCGAGGATCCGACCCGCTAATACCTTTGTAACCTGCGACTTCCACATAATCACCAACCCCATCAAATTCCATCGCCCCGCCTATCCTCCCATCATTCGGCCACCACGTCGGATCACCGTTAAGCGTTCCGTCATTGCCTCCAATACTATCACTGGCAACCGTACCACTCGACTCATCGAACTTCCAATGGGCCATAAGGCGTGGAACTCCTTTCAGCCAATTACCACCCAGGATAAGCAGATCATCCAGTCCAACACCATCTGCCTCGTTGATGTCCGCCCCGCTACAGAAATCATTGCCCGCATTACAGTCGATCTCCAGCCAGTACGTAGCTAACTGCGCGAAATCCACCAAATTAATCCTGCCGTCGAGGTTAGTGTCACCCCAACCAGGCAATTCGTAGTATGTAAGCGATACGTCGTCCATTTTTGTCTGTGTGCCTGAGGCATTGCGATCGACGCCACACACAATCGTCAGAGCCTGTCCAACGTAACTGGCAAGATCGGCAGCGTTATATGTCCTGAAGAATTCCTGGACACCGCTCAAAGTCGGATCCGACGAGTAAGTAGGCGTGACTACTACTCCGTCTGCCAACAGCTTAAGCGCCACAGGAGTCGCGCTGCCACTGGCGTACATCGAAAGCGTATAGGTGGAGTTGTTCTGGATGTTGCCCAAAGAGGTGTCCGAGGTAATCAGCCCACCGGCCGGATTGCCCCAACTGCCACCGTTGGCCAGGTAGCAATGTGCCCCGGTAATGGGGCCTTGGCTTGCTACGGAACCCTGAAGGTTTCCAGTAGTCTCGTCCCGGCTGTATGTGCCGCCAAGAGCGATCCACCCATCCCTGTCGTAGCCGAGCCACCCGGCGATATCGGCCACCGTGCCGCTGGTTGCGTCGGAAAAGTTATACGTTCCGCTACCGCTATCTATCGGGCAATCTGGTCCTACGCCCTGATTCCAGGCGTCAGTTGACAGTACCCCGGTGATCACAGTCTGGCCCGGTTTGTAAATCAATTCAAAACCGCTGTTGGGCATGGTGACCGTTACGCTACCCGAAGGATAGGTCGTAGCACTGGCCGGGGCCGATGCGGTTCCGGTATTAGGAATGCTGTCACGCATCCGTACCGTGTAGGTGTACTGCGTTTCAGGACTCAGTCCCTTGTCGTTATAGACAGGGTTGGTTGTCCATCCGCTGTCTGTTGCGCCGGGATTGCCGGAAGTCTCATCGAAGAAGTACTCGACCGGGCCGGTTTCATCGTCGCCAGTTGTCGCCGTCATCGTGATCTGGGTATCGTTTACCGCGGCCGGAGGCGAGGCGAATGTCGCAGGGTTGGGCGTCGGCGGATTAGCCTCAGGCGTTGTTGCGCTGGCCGGGCTTGATGCGGTGCCGGTATTCAACCAGGGGTCACGCATCCGTACCGTGTAGGTGTACTGCGTCTCAGGGGCCAGTCCCGTGTCGTTATAGACAGGGTTGGTTACCCAGCCGCTGTCTGTTCCACCGGGATTGCCGCTGGTCTCATCGAAGTAGTACGCAATCGGTGCGGAATCATCGATACCTGTTGTCGCCGTCATTGTGATCTGGCTACTGCTTACCCAAGCGGGCAATGAGGCAAACGTCGCGGGATTGGGGGTCGGCGGACTATGATCTTCATCTGTGGTTGCAGATGCAGCGGCAGAGGCGGCAGTGGTATTCTGAGCAGCACTGGTATCCCGTGCCCTCACCGTGTAGGTGTACTGCGTCTCAGGCAAAAGGCCGGTATCGGTATAAGTGTTGCTGGCCTGCCAACCACTGTCGTGGCCGCCGCCGGCGGTGCATGTAAATTTGTATAGAACACCGTTGAGATCATCAGTGGCAAGCGTAGCCGTCATAGTAATCGAACTAGCTGAGGCTGACGCAGGAACCGAAGACCAGGTCATCGGGTTTGGCGTCGGCGCAGTGGTATCAACCGGGGGGTTCGGGTCTATCATGGTTGTCATGTCGCCAGCTATGGCGTCGCCTATCAGGTAATAGGTCTCGGCATTGCGGTTCCAATGATAACCCTGATCGGCCGGGGACTCGGCCACCGGGCGCCATAAGTTCTGAGTGTCGATGACGGTCACATTGCCTTCGAATTCGGGATAGGTTACATAGTTTTCCATTGCCAGTTGCGCCAGTTCTACCTCACTGTAATCAGGGTTTCCGTCCATTCCTGTGGTGGCTATGACAAATGGCATATCGGGTCTGGCCAAATCAAAGCGGACATCTTTAATGAAGTTTTCCATGTTCTGTTCGTATTCGGCTGCGTAACTTGGAGTGACACGGTCGTTCCACCCCTGGTGCCATGCGAATCCGATTATCTCGTAGCCCTGGCCACTGTAACCAGGGAAGTACGTTCCCAGATTGGCCTGGACATCGGCTACAAAGTTCATCATTTCCTGGTAGTAATATCCCTGATCGCCCTCGGCGACAGGCGGATTGACGCTCCAACCGGAACTTGGCGGACGAAAATCGACAGCCAGGCTCTTTCCGCCCCATGCGGTCTTGATGAGAAGGACCTGATCGCCATAAAAATCACCCATGACGTGACCGAACTGTAGTTCCGGGCCTATGGTGGTACTATAGGCGCCATAACCGGCGGTTAGCCCGCCTTTGACAAGGGTGGTGCCTCCGCGCATATACCAAATCCAGACATCGTCGAGCACGGCCCAATTGCCCCCGTCTTTGAGATGTCCATACGTGACCGGATCATCGTTGTATATGTACTCAAGCGTCCCCTGAGTCCCGATCGGATTTATTTCGCCGTGTCCTTCCATGTTGGACTGGCCTGCCATAATAAATATCCGCACCGGACCGCCATCGGCCGACATCGCCCAAAAACCGCCAAGCAACGCCACGGCCACAATTGTCAAAACATTTCTTTTACACATAATAGTCATACTCCTGATAAGATGATAAAAATTATTGACGCTGACGCCTTTATTGGGATACTTTTCAGACCGACACTGGCGCCAGACGGGTACTTTTCCTCTCTTGCTTGCTCAATTTCTCGACAACTTTGCAGATCAACACACCTTTAGGATCGAATGTGACACACGACCCTGTCCTCATTTTATCCGATTATATCTCCAATTGCAACGTTTTTCCACCTCAAATCCAGCCGAATTTTACGCTATTATACACTTTTTAGCGGGTATCTGAGTTTTTGTGGCAAAGTTACGGTATTGAGGGGCAATGTGAATCTTACGGTCGTAACTCCTGTAACGATAGCATATTATGGCAAAATAGCAAAAACCGCCCCAACCCCCGTCAACCAAATTACTTCCATATTAGACGCTTAGCTGTACTGCTACATCCACGAAACGACATGCAATTTGAATCACTCGTGCCGTAATACGGACACCGTAACAAGAAAATGCCCGGTCGATAAACCGGCACACTCCCGAATTCCACGTGGAAGCCAAGCAACACCAATGAGTTATGCCATTTGTTGAAAAATAATAAAAAAAGGCTTGCAAAAGAAATGTGATTTGCTAACATGCCGTTAACGAAGACTAATGGAGGTTTGTGGATACTTTTATAATCTTCATATCTTCGTATCTTCGTATCTTCGTATGCGATGGAGGCACGATAGTGATTGATATGAGTCAGATGCTGTTCGGCGTGAGGTCTGTTAAGCTGCCTGTCACCACAGGATTGAATGGGGCGTTATTCAGCAGTGGGTTCTTCTGCAACAAACAGTTGCACTGCGCCAACATCAAATCGAGTACGGAATGGGTTTAGCAATGTTAATGTATATGAAAATTTCACACGTCCTCAACGTGTGTTGAGGGCACAATGATTCTTATTACTTTTTAGTAAAGGAGGTATGTTATGTGTAGAAAAAATGTTTTGACAATTGTAGCCGTGGCGGTGTTCGCCATGGCGGGTATGGCCGATGCGGTGTTGATCAGTGTGAACATCGACACCACATCAAGGACACAGAGTACGCTAGATGGTCCCATTTGGGGCACTGGCGGCAGTGATGTTGGCACAACGTGGAATCAGTCTTTGGGCACACCTGTATCAGGGACCAACTTGCTGAACTCCACTGGCGCTGCCACCACCGTGGACTTTACGTGTAATGGCGGCTGGCTGAGCGCTTGGGGCACCCCTAACCTTACTCTACTGACAGGTGCCATATTTAATTGGACTCCAACCGATGAATATACCCTGACTATCAGCGGTCTGACCAGCGGCGTGAAGTACGACGTGTACATGGCCAGCTTTCATCCTAATGAGAATGGAAGCAGAGTCTTGATCTCGACCAGCAACACGACGAGTACCGTGGGAACACAGATTGCTGATAATGGCGGAGGCGGTGGAAACAGCTCAACGTGGGTTCGGGGAACAAACTTTGTGGTCTTCGAAGACGTCGAGCCGAATGGCAGCAATGAAATCATCTTCACACTAGACAGCGACTGGACCATCGATTACAGCAAAAGAGCTTACCTAAATGGCTTCCAGATCGCCACCGCCGGTACCGCACCGGTTCCCCCTGGCCCGGCCAGTAACCCAAACCCGCACGATGGCGCCGTAGGTCTCCCCCCCAGTACAGACTTGAGCTGGACCGCCGGGGTTGGTTCGAGTTCTAGTGACGTTTACTTTGGCACGGACTCGACTCCGGATAGTGGCGAATTCAAGGGCAATCAAACCCCAACCACTTACGATCCGGGTACATTGGGTCAAGGCACCTACTACTGGCGTATCGACGAAGTCAACAACGACGGTACCACTACCGGCACGGTCTGGAGCTTCACCGTCGGCCCGCCTGGTAAAGCCCTTCGCCCGATGCCCTGCGATGATATGACAGCGGTTGCGGTCAATGCGGACTTAGCCTGGACCGAAGGTGAGAACGCCGCTTCCAGTAACGTTTACTTCGGTACAGACTCGACTCCCGATAGTAGCGAATTCAAGGGCAATCAAACCCCAACCACTTACGATCCGGGAACCCTCACTGCCGAGACGACCTACTACTGGCGTATCGATCAGGTCAACGCTCAGGGCACCACCACCGGAGATGTATGGACCTTTACCACCCACAAAGACAGTGCCGGCACCGTGAAGGTTTTCATCTTGGCCGGCCAGTCAAATATGGAAGGACATGGCGAAATAAATCCGATCGGAACTCAAGGAACGCTTGAGTACATATATAACCATGATCCAGTCACATACGGGCATCTCAAAGACGGCGGCAATTGGGCCGTGCTAGACGATGTCTGGATTTGGTATATGCGTGGAGGCACCACCCTTGTCAAAGGCGGGCTCACGGCCGGTTACGGCGCCTATAGTACCACTATAGGACCGGAACTGCAGTTCGGGCATTCCATGGGTGATTTTTATGGCGAACAAGTCCTTCTCATCAAGACCGCATGGGGCGGAAAGAGCCTGGGTGTTGACTTTCGTCCGCCAACCTCTGGTTGGGAAATCATTCCGCCTGTCGCCGAGGGCGATGATGGCTATTATTACCAGGAAATGCTCGACTTTGTAGTCGATGCCATGACCAACATAGGAACCTACTTCCCAACTTACAGTGGCCAGGGCTACGAGATAGCCGGATTCGGTTGGCACCAGGGCTGGAATGACCGTGTCACCCCAAATCTCGCTGCCGAATACGAACAGAACATGGAAAACTTCATCAAGGATGTCCGTGCATCCCTGGGTGTACCCGATATGCCATTTGTCATTGCAACAACTGGAATGGACGGAAACCCCGATTACAGTGAGGTAGAACTGGCGCAACTGGCAATGGAAAACTATACCACATATCCCGAATTCGAAGGCAATGTGGCCGTCGTTGACACCCAGAACTTCTGGCGTCCGGTGGCGGAGTCGCCAGCCGACCAGGGTTATCACTGGAACCGCAACGCCGAGAGCTATTACCTGATAGGCAACGCCATGGCTGACGAAATGATGGACCTGATAGATTTAATTGATGACACTGCGCCGACACCTAATCCTGCGACGTTTGCCTCGGCTCCCGCCGCGGTAAGCAGTACACAGATTACGATGACGGCAACAACAGGTACCGATGCTTCTGGCCCGGTTGAGTACTATTTCGAGGAAACCACCGGTCATTCCGGCGGAACAGACAGCGGCTGGGTAACCAACCCTGTCTATAACGATACGGGACTCTCCGCCAGTACTCAGTACACCTATACGGTGGAGATGCGTGATGCCCTGTTGAACACAGGCGCCGCATCAAGCCCGGCCAATGCGACAACTTATCCTGCTGGTGGCGGCACAGTCACCGTGCCGAACTGCAATTTTGAAACGATCTACAAACCGGATTCGACTACGATCACCGGGACCTTATCAAGCGGCGGCTGGACGCAGGGCGTAGGACCCGATTGCCCAATAGATGTCGGACAGTATAACTTTTCCGACCAAACCTCCGGCACCCTGGCCGATATCCCCGGATGGCTCGGATACGACAGGGACGGCTGGATCTATTGGGGCGGCACGTATGGCCGGGACCAGGCTACTGGAAACCTTCAGGGTTCCGTATCAACTGGAAACAACCATACCCCCAGTGGTCTAAATTGCTACCTGGCCAACGGCGGCGACTGGGGTAATTCAGCCGGTGGCCTGATCGTCTCGCAGGCATCTCTAGGCAACATCCTCAGCGGCGCTACCTATACCCTTTCGATCTACGCCAAGGGCGCCGCGACTCCTGTGGTACTTAAACTGTTGGCAAACGGAACAGTAATCACGCCCAGTTCCTCGGTGTCTCCCACCCTGAGTGACACCTGGCAGGAATTCTCCAGAACCTATAACGCTGGGGACATTACCAGTCACGTTGGACAGGCTATGACGATTGTCTGCGGCGTTGACCGCAACGCCAGTGGCACACAGACCCAGTTTGACGACGTATCGCTTAGCTACACCGGCGGTGGTGGAACCGGCTTGAAGGGTGACTACTATGACAACATAAACTTCACCGCGTTCACACTGACCCGAACCGATTCCACGGTCAACTTTGATTGGGGTACCGGTTCTCCTGATCCTTCGATTGGCGCGGATAGTTTCTCTGTTCGCTGGACCGGACAGGTTGAGCCATTGTACTCCGAGACGTACACCTTCAAGACTAATTCTGATGATGGTGTACGGCTGTGGGTCAATAGCCAACAGATTATCAACAACTGGACCGATCACGCACCGACGATCGATACCGGCAACATTGCTCTTTCAGCCGGGGTGAAGTATGACATTACGCTTGAATTCTACGAAAGCGGTGGTGGAGCGGTTATGCAGCTTTCCTGGTTAA
>Ga0209705_10000360_pt1 | contig 23745 bp, 20 predicted proteins | sample PPLLaktember2015_5_FD_187262 | JGI IMG/M metagenome (GOLD analysis project Ga0209705, IMG submission 187262) | Freshwater sediment microbial communities from Prairie Pothole Lake near Jamestown, North Dakota, USA - PPLs Lake P8 Core (1) Depth... | ecosystem: Environmental > Aquatic > Freshwater... | reverse complement strand
ATCCCTGGCCGCGAGATCAATGTCGAAATCACGTTTGCGTTCTCCGCGCGGCGCCTTGTCCGCGGCGGTCCCGGCGCGCTTCGCCCATTCCGCGTGCCGCGACGCCGGTCCGTGGCAGGCCTGGCAGCCGACATCGAAGCGCGTCGCGGTCGTGTGGTAGCTGCCGGTGGCGGCATCGTAGTTCTTGCGGTAATCGGTCGCGTGACACTCGCCGCACATGTAGTTCCAGTTCTGTGAAGCCTTCGTCCAGTGCAGCTCGTCGCGATAGTCGACGCGCTCGTGAGGATACATGTGGAACCAGCGCTTACGCTGGGTATCCCACGCGATCGACAAGGCCTGCAGGCGACCGCCCGGCAGTTCGATCAGGTACTGCTGCAATGGCTCGACACCGAATGTGTGCTTGATCTCGAAATCCGCGAGCTTGCCGTCCGGCCCGTCGGTGGTGACGACGAACTTGCCGTCGCGACGGAAAAACCGGCTGGTCACGCCGGCATAGGTAAAGCGGGAATTGTTGAAGTCAGCGAGCACGGTCTGTTCGTTGGCCCCCTGCATCGCGAGGTCGTGATGCGAGCCGGTCCAGGCCTTGTGCTGCGCCGCATGGCAATGGGCGCAACCCGACTCATCGACGAACTGTCCGGCAACGCGGGTCGCATCGGGAGACGGCGAACAGGCCGAGGCCAAGCCGGTGAATAAAACAACCAGCATCAGGCGCGGGGACATTGTCATCATTGGCCGCGCTCGGCGCGCAGGTTCGATGTGCATTGTTATTGTTCTCCTGCCCAAGGCTGCTTGGACCATGCGCCCGATTCCAGAGCTGTGCCTCCGTTGCAACCACCCCGTCCGCTACGCGTCCACCCCTCCTTTTCAAGGAGGGGAGATCCATATTATCCCCTCTTCTCTTAAGGAGGGGTGCCGCCGCAGGCGGTGGGGTGGTGACGTCAGCCTTCACGAAAATGTCGAGCAATCTCCACCAACACGCCTTCGAGCTTCGTCAGCACGTCGCGGTTCTCGAACCGTAACACACGCAAGCCCTGCGCCGCGAGAAACCGGGTGCGCGCTTCGTCGCGCCGATAGGCCTCTTCATGATCGTGGGCGGCACCATCCAGTTCCACCACCAGCGCCTCTGCGGGACAATAGAAGTCCACGATGTACGGACCGACACCGTGCTGACGGCGAAACTTCCGGCCTTCGAGCTGGCTGCGCTGCAAATGTTTCCACAGCCGCGCTTCCGCGGGCGTGAGGGTGTGGCGCAACGCCTGGCGGGTGGCTTTTGTGTACTTGAGGTTGTGGACACGTCTTGTGGTCACTGAGCCTCCGATTCAACCACCCTGGCGCTACGCGCCACCCCTCCTTTTCAAGGAGGGGAGTTCCATGTTATCCCCTCCTCTTTTGAGGAGGGGTGCCGCCGAAGGCGGTGGGGTGGTGCCGGTGTGACGCCGAACATCCTCCGCCCACTACCACAAGTGCTGCCAATTGCCTCTGGAGCCAGACACATCCAAACCAAATGCCGACACAGGCAAGTGAAATGAGAATGCTCGATTGGCGGAGACTCCGCAAAAGAACGCGTGGCCCACATATTGATCAACCCCACACCGGATGGATAAGGGTCGATGGCCAATGCAAGCCCAGCGCGTCACTCAAACCCGAGACATCGCCGTCACACGCGGTCAGAAGCCGATCCCCAGTCCGAGGTAGAACCCGTGCGACGCCATGTCCCAGGCGAAGCCGTCGTTCTCGTAGTCCTGATAGAAGTAGCGGTAGCCGGCCTTGGCCGCGAACATTTCAGAGACCTGCCAGTTCACACCCGCAATCGCCTGGTAGGTGATGTCCGAGCCCATGCCAAAGCCGCCGATGTCGGCGTAGCCGACGAACGTCCAGTTCTCGGCGAACGGCGCGATCACGCGAATACCGATCACCGGGTCCCACCAGCTCTCGCTGGCGCTGAGACTGCGCGTGCCGCCGGGCAACAACGGGCCGGTGGTGGTTACCAGATTGAGATCGGTATCGAGCTGGGTATAGCGCGCCGCGCCGATGGCATCGATCTTGATGGCCGCATCCGACAGGCGATACATCGCGGTCAATGAATACACCTGCTCGGTCATCGTGGCTTGCAGATCGCCGGTGGCGCTGCCGATGCCGCCCGGTCCCTGCCACGAGCTGGTTTTCTGATCCTTCAACTTGAAGTAGATGCCGTCGAACCCAAACCCCCACGGACCCTTGCGCGCCTCGGCCATCATCATGAAGCCGCTGTCGAAATTCTCCAGGATGTCGCCAAAGCTCACATCGACATCGGCGCTGACACCGCCGACGCCAACCGTGCCGCTCATCCCCGCGCCGAACAGATACGGTGTGACTTCAAATTGCCACGAGTCCGATTGGGTTCCGGCCGCCTGCGCGGCCGGGGTCGCGAGCCCGGCCAGCACCACGGCAGTCACTGCCACCCGGCGCCAATGCTTCTTTGAACTCATCGCTTGCTGTTCCATCTCTTCGTGCCTCGTGAGTTTGCCGGCCAGTCACGTGACCGATCAGCGCATCACCATTGAATCGTCCGGTTCATTTTATTTTCTTGATGTCGTCCGGCCGCCAGGTCTTGTTGAACCACGGCTCGAGCGGGCCGTACAGGCGCAAGATCGTGAACCAGGCCTTGCCGGGAATCGTCTGCACCCAGTTGCTCACCTTGCCGGCCGGCGCCTTCGGACCGAAGTACACGTCCACCGAGCCGTCGGCGTTCACCTGCAGCGACTTGTTCTGACTGCTGACGCTAGGGAAGCGCTGGTCGGTCTGCAGCATGGAGCGGGTCTGCGTGTCGTAGACGATGACCGACCAGAAGTCCTTGACCGGAATGTTCGGCGGCAGGCGCAGCCTGTAGGTCTTGCCGCCGTCCAGCGGCTGCTGGTCGGCATCGACCGCAGTCCACGGGTAAGTGGAACCCTGGCCGACCACCTGCGTGTCCATCGCCGGCGTGACGCCGGTGGCGAGGAAGAAGAACATCACCGCGGCATCGAGGTTCGGTACGCCTGGCTGCTTCTCGAACTTGTAGCCGCCGATGAAGGGCCGCTCCCACTGCCGGTCCTCGAAGAAGTAGGCCTCCTTGTCACGGGTGCGATAACCCAGCGCACGGCCGGTGGCGTCGCCCACCGTCGCGGCCTCGGCCAGGATCTTCTTCATGCGCGCGTCCGGCGCGAAGGGCTTGCCCTTCTCGATGCCGAGCGAGGCCCAGATGCCAAGCGTGGTGGCGTCGACGGTGTCGGTCGGCTCCTCCTGCACGACCTGGTGCAGCATCGGCCAGAACGATGCGTCGGCCGGCGCGACCATGTTGAACGGCTTGCCGGACATGTTGACGAACTTCAATGCGGGCGGCGGGTTGCCCGCCTGCGCGAGCGGGTAGATCTTCGTGTGCTGCTTGACCGCGTCCACGCCCGGCTTGGTGTCGCCGTTCACCAGGAAGCTGCGCCACCCGGCCCAGGTGTGGAAGGTCGGACTGCGAACGACGTGGTAGCCAACCGGCACCTTGCCCTGGTAGCCGGGCGGCAACAGCAGGTACTTGCCGCCGGCGCCCTTGTCAGGACCCGTGATGCCGAGGTCCGTGTTCCAGCGGTACCACATGTCGTCGATCAGGCCGAGCACCTTGGGCGGTACTTCGAGCACCAGCGGGCCGTTGCGCAGGTCCAGCCAGAACCAGGTGTAGGGCGTGTTGTTGTTGGCGGTAAGTTCGATGGTGCGCGAATCGACGAGGTCCTCCCAGATCGGCACCGTGGTGTTGGCGGGACCCATCTTGAGGATGTTGCTGCGATTCGCCAGCTGGTTCACCGCCGGCAGGCCGAGCAGATAGCCCTGCACCGCGCGCTGGAAGTCCAGGTTGTCGTAGATCTTCTGCGTGCTGGCCTGATCGGGCACGCCGTCGAAGAACTTCAGCGGTCCCAGACGGGTGTCCACCTTGTTCGGAATCGCGATGCCGGGCGGAACCGGGGTGGTGTATTGGTACGGCGCGGCCACGGCCGCCGTGGTCATGGAGGCAGCAAGCGCTGCCGAGAAAAGTATCTGTTTTTTCAAGTTCAAGCTCCTGTCCGATTTGTTCCGTTCGAGCGTGCGCTGCGGCCTGCACGGTCCGCGGCACACGCACGATGTCTCGCGCGGTCTGGTAAGCAAGGTCAGGCCTTACTTCACTTCGACCGTCACCTTCGGGATGTGCCCGGTGAAGCGCGACTTCGCCTCGGCGCCGATCGCCTCGACCACCGGTGTGCCGAGGTCGATGCCGACGTCCGCAGTTTCGTCGGCCGAGAAGAGGCCGGCCTGCGTGTGTTCTATGCGGCCCTCGGCGACCTTCTGGCCGTTGACCAGTAGCGTGCCCTTGCCGCCCTTGCCCGGCCCGCCACCGTCGTAGTCGAAGACGAACTGCAGGCCCGCCTTGCCCGGCGGCAGCTTCGCCGTGCCGGCGATCGACGTGTGCTGCAGGCCGAGGAAGTTGTAGTCATAGGCCGGCACGCCATTCTTGACGTACAGCGACCAGCCGCCAAAGCGCCCGCCCTGGGCGATGACAGTGCCGTTGCCGCCGTCCTTCGGCACGTCGATCTCGGCGGTGATAGTCTTGGAACGGTTCTTCACATTCGGGAAGACGCTCTCCATCATGCCGATCATGCCCTCGGCCAGCGTGATCGAAGTGCGTCCGCCCATCAGGTCGGGACGGCCGACCGCCTTCGGATCCAGGCGCTCGAACACCCGGTCGTCCATGGGCAGCGCGCCGTACTTGCCGGCTTCCTTCAGGAACAGCGCCTGCAGCTCCGCCAGCTTCTTCGGATTCTGCGCCGCGAGGTTGTTCGCCAGGCTGAAGTCCGCGCGCACGTCGAACAGCTCCCAGGCCGAGTTATCCTCCAGTGGCCGGCGCGCCTTCGGCTCCCACGGCGCCTTGTGGATGGTGCGGGCGTACCAGCCGTCGTGATAAATCGCGCGGTTGCCGGCGATCTCGAAATACTGCGTGGTGCGGCTCTTCGCGTTCGGATCGTCGAACGACGCCTTCAGACTCTTGCCGGACATCGGCACCTGCGTAACGCCGTTCACCACTTTCGGCTCCGGCAGGCCGACCGCCTGCAGCACCGTCGGCGCGATGTCGATCACGTGGCCGAACTGGGTGCGCAACGCGTTCTTTGCCTTGATGCCCTTCGGCCAGGTCACCACCATGCCGTTGCGCGTGCCGCCGAAGTCCGAGGGCACCTGCTTCATCCAGCCGAACGGCGCGTCCAGGGCCACTGCCCAACCAGCCGCCATGTGCGGGTAGGTTTCGGGGCCGCCCCACTTGTCGATGAGCTTCAGCATGTCCTCGACTTTCTCCTGCACGCCGTTGAAGTAGGTGTACTCGTTGAACATGCCATTATCGCCGCCCTCGCCGCTGGTGCCGTTGTCGCCGGCGATGTAGAAGACCAGCGTGTTGTCGGCCTGGCCGACTTCCGCGAAGGCCTGCAGCATGCGGCCGATCTCGTGGTCGGTGTACTCGACAAAGGCCGCGAACACTTCGGCCTGGCGGGTGAACAGGCGTTTCTCGTCGGCCGAGAGCTTGTCCCAGTCCTTGATCGCGGGTGGCTTGGGCGCGAGCTTGGTGCCGGGTGGCACGACCCCCGCCTTGATCTGGCGCGCCAGTGTCTGCTCACGCAACTTGTCCCAACCCATGTCGAACTTGCCCTTCCACTTTGCGATCCACTCCTTCGGCACGTGGTGCGGCGCGTGGGTGGCGCCGGGCGCGAAGTAGACGAACGCCGGTTTGTCGGGCGTCAGCGCCTTCTGGTACTTGATCCAGGCGCGCGCCTTCTCGGTCATGTCGGCCATGAAGTGGTAGTTCGGGTCGTTCGGCAGCTCGACCACGGCCGTGCCGTCGTAGAGGAACGGCGCCCACTGGTTGGTCTCGCCTCCGAGGAAGCCGTAGAACTTGTCGAAGCCCTGGCGCATCGGCCAACGGTCGAACGGGCCGGCGACGCTCGCCTCCCAGGCCGCCGTCTCATGCCATTTGCCGAAGGCCGCGGTGGCATACCCGTTCAGGCGCAGCATTTCCGCGAGCGGCGCCGTCGCATTCGGGATCTGGCCGGTGTTGCCGGGAAATCCGGTCGCCATCTCGGTGATGAAGCCCATGTTCACCTGGTGATGGTTGCGCCCGGACTTGAGCGCCGCGCGCGTCGGCGAACACAGCGCCGTGGTGTGGAAATTGTTGTAGCGCAGGCCGTTCTGAGCGAGCTTGTCCAGCGTCGGCATGGATACCGGGCCGCCGAAACTGCTCGGCACACCGAAGCCGAGATCGTCGATCAGGACGATCACCACGTTGGGCGCCCCGGCCGGTGCCTTGATCTGGAACAGTGGCGGCATCTTCACTTTCCGGGCGTCGCTCTCCTTGGACACCGGGCGCTTGGGCTCCGCGATTGGCAACACCGTGCGGTCGAGTTTGTCCGGCGGCACTGCCGAAAACACGGCAGGTGCGCTGGCGATAGAGAATACCAGCGCACTAACAAGCGTGGCGGCGCGGAGAGTTTGTCTGTGTGTGATTTTTATCATTACACTTCCCATAGGTGACTCTCCAAAGCGGTGATGTGTACGGTGCGTGCCGCGCGGCTCGATTCCGGCAAGTGTGCAGACAATGACGACGGCTTGCGCGTGTTCATATTATTCCACCGCTATCTGGCAGACATGAAGGCGCGTGGTTAGCGCGCCTTCACACCTATCCAGATAGCGAGTGGTCAGAAGCGGAACAGCAAACCGAGCTTGACGACCGGGAGGAATGTCAATGAATCATCCTTGATGTTTTGCGCTTCGAGTGCCAAGTCGTTAGCCGATACTGTGCCGGTAGAAGTCAGCGACACGTCCGGGTCGTTGCGGTAATAGGCACCGGCGTCGATCGTGAATCCGAGGTTTTTGTTTTTCGGCAGGAAGTCCCAGCCTACGCCGAAGTATGGCGCGCCCACGTGATAACTGACCTTACCGTCGAGCCTACCGATCTGTGCAGAGGAGTAGCTGGTGTTGCCGATCGTATAGGAACCGCCCTCGGGGGTCAGCTCGAGATTCGAAACCTGATTGTAATAGGCCAAGCCGAACGTGAGCCGGAACATGCCCTGCATCGGACGCCAGTCGAGTTTCACTTCCGGAACGGCCGTGCTCTGTTTGACGTCATAGTCGATGTCGTCGTATTCGAAATCGGTGTGGTAGGCGATGCCGGCAATCCCGAAGCGCAGGTCGAGCGAGGGCGACAGGGTCTGCCGGGCCTCGACACCGAAGCCGAGGTTGCCCACGTTGATGCCGATGCCGAACTCGGCGCGGGCCGGGGCGGCCGCCAGCAGCGCCGCAGCGGATGCCAGCATGACCGCTGTGTATGCAGTCGTTCGTTTTTTCATGACTTATTCTCCTTTTCTTGAATGAAAAAAATCACAAATTCAACCTCCCTTCCGTCTTGCCGTACTGCAAACAAGGCGCGCGCGGTACCACCCCGCCACGTCCACAACTGCAATGAACCACCCGATTGTGTGCGAATTCACGCTGTCAGGTGCTCCCAGATGGTATTAAGGTTTTTTAACGCTATCAGGTCTTCTGACTGACAAGCTTTGATGCAAATCAACAAAACATACCGGAAATGGCGTGCGGCGTGCCGTCCTGCCCTTATGGGTAAAAAGACGGTCGGCAGGTGACCCACTCTCCGTCTGATCAAACTCATGCCCCGGCGCTGGCGCTGCCTCGGATTGGCCGCTTCGATCTGCTGGGCTGGCACCAAATAAAAACGGGCGGCTAAAGCCGCCCGTTGGGGTCACTTCGACTGCGGTTGTCGGTTACTTCTTCTTGGCCGGCGACTTCACCGAGATTGCAATTGCCTCGCTGTATACGGCGGAGATCTTGTCGCCCTTCTTCAGACTGTCGAAGGCCTTCATATCGGCCGGGACCTTGATGGTCGCGACATTGCCCTTCGGGCCTTGCGCCGTGAGCAGGCGGTTCTTGGTGTCGATTTCGAGCACAGTGGCGACGATCGAGCGGGTTTGCATGGCCGCCATACCCGGCTTGGCACCGGCCGGGGCGCGCTCGACGGCGCTGGTCTGGCCGGCGACGGTGGCGTCGCTTGCCTTCTCGAGCGCCGAGGCGACGGCGACTCGATACTCAACCTCGACGATGTCACCCTTCTTGATCTGGGCGAAGTTGCGTACCTCGTCGCCCGCGATCATCACGTGATCGACACCTTTATCGTCACGCAGCGTGAGCTCGCGCTCTTTCTTCTTGATGTTGACGATCGTGGCCTTGGCGTAGGCCGAGTCGGTCAGCACGATGGCGCCATTGTTGGCGGCCGGCTTCTCGGCGGCCATGGACGCAACCGGAGCCGTCGCGAACACGGCGGCGACTGCAACGTAAAACAGATGTGATGCTTTAAACATGATGTAATCTCCTTGTTGATGTTTCTTGGTTGCAGTGTCGAATTCATGCTCCTCGGCGAGGACGCTGGCCACCCCTGCGCGGCGGCGAGTTGCCGATGATAGGTGGGGTGCGCGCCACGTGCAACGACCATCACCACTTTGGTCTGCCGTGACCTTAACTGAACAGTAGGCCAACAACGCGCAAAAAAATCCCTACTTTTAACAGAGTCTGCAACGTACCTCGCTGTCATGCTTTGACATTGGTCAATAGATGCCACAGCAATCCCGCGTATCTTAAATTCCGAACCGACACGGAAACCGGCTTGCCCAAGTTTCCCGTCTTGCCAGCCACAGGGGTCGAATCCGGCGAGGCCAGGGCGGCACCCGCAGTGTTGACGTGTGCAGATGCCGTGAATCGATTTAATCGACCTAATTTCCTCAAGGAGATCTATATGCGCGCACATTATGCTTTAGTTGCATTCCTGATCGCCGTACTGGGCCTAGCCGCCACCGGCACGGCACAAGCGGATACCTACCGCTCGCGCGCCGAGCGCTGGGAATTCACGATGCAGATGCGCTACCTCGATGACAAGTCGATGTCATTCCCCAATGGTTCGGAACTCGACACCAACTCCGATATCGGTTTCGGCTTTGGTTTCGCCTACAATTTCAATGATCATTTGTCACTGGGCTTCGACTTCGGCTGGAATTCGCCGTCCTATGATGCCACGCTTGTTTCGGCGGACACACCAGCGCTGGCCAGTCGCCAGTCAAGTGGCGAGCTGTCGACCAGCAGCATAAATCTCAACCTGCTTTACAATTTCATCGCCGGACCGGTCACCCCGTTCATTGCAGCCGGGATCGGCTCCACCTATATCGACAGCAACATCCCCTCCGGCCTGCCAAGCAGCAGCTGCTGGTACGATCCATACTGGGGTTATTACTGCGACACTTACCAGGCAACCTACAGCGATAGCCGCTTTTCCTACAACGCCAGCGTCGGTATCCGCTGGGATCTGGCGCGCGATGCGTTCCTGCGCGCGTCGATCGGCTCACACTGGATTGATATGAAAAACGGCGGCGAACAGAACTTCACCACCGGCCGCTTCGAGATCGGCTTCATGTACTAACCGGCGCCGCTGTCACGCGCGCCGGTCCGTGTCGGTCCCGCCGCTCGCGCTCGGTGCCCGCCGGCAGGCGCTCGGCGACATGCCGTACCAGCGGTGGAAGGCGCGCGTGAAACTTGCCGGTTCCGAGAAGCCGAGCAGGTAGGTAATCTCGCCGACTGAAAGCCGCGAGTTGCGCACATACTGGTTGGCGAGCTCGCGGCGCGTGTCTTCCCGCAGCTGTGCCAGGCTGGTGTCGTGCGCGGCGAGCTTGCGCTGCAGGTTGCGCACACTCAGGTGCAGCGCTTCCGCTACACGCTGCGCACTGGTCTGCCCGGACGGCAACAGCTCCATGAGCTTGATCCGTGCCTGGGTCACCACATCATCCCGGTCGAAGCGCGCAAGGTAATGCAGGATTACCTCGTCGGCGGCACGCGCCAATTCGGCGTTGCCGGTGGGCAGCGCACGATCCAGGTCGGCGGCCGCAAACACCAGCGCCGTGTCGGGCGCGTCATAGGTAATCGGCGCACGAAAGAATGCATCGAATTGCTGTTCGCACGACGGGCGCGGGCGCTGCAGCCGCACGCGCAGAGGACAGAACGCCTCGCCGTAGCTGATACGGCATAGCGCGACCAGTGCCACCGCGCCGGCATCCGCCGCGGCCAGTGAGAACGGCAACGCGCTGCCCACCGACTCGAAACCGAGCTCAACCTCCGCGCCCACGGCAACCGTGCGCAGGGTCAACGCTGTGGAAACCAGGCGCGTGAAACGCACAAACCGGTCCAGCGCCTCGCGCAGGGTGTGGCTCGCGAGCCAGGCGTAACCGAGGGCGTGGAAGGTTGTCGGGTGAACGTGCTGGCCGGCGCTCAACCCAAAACACGGATCGCCGCTTGCCTCGACGGCTGCATCCCACAGGCGCGTCATGGCCGGAAGCGGAATACGTGCGCCGGCATCCTGCAATTGATCGCTGTTGACCCCGGCGTGCTCGAATACCGGACGCGGTGCAATGCCGCGCGCCTCCAGCGCCCGCCAGATGACAGCGGCCCACGAGGCGACAGTTGTCGGCTGCATGTGTTCTCCCTTTACCCGCCCATCACTCCCGGACAAACACCTGGCGCTTGCGGACAACCTGCCGGGACAACGGATTGGCGGGTTCTGACAGGCCGGTGTCTGCGTGCTCGTCCATTCTAGCACTAGCACGCAACCTAACCGCACCGGAGGTCATCATGCTGACGAATCACCGCTCGCGAATTCCGGTCTGGCAACACACGCTGGCCGCCGAGTTCACCTGCGTCGGCCGCGGCCTGCATGGCGGCCACCAGGTGGGCATGCGACTCCGGCCCGCGCCGCCCGGCACCGGCATCCGTTTCCTGCGCATGGACATCGATGCCGGGCAACGCGTGGTGGCAGCCCACTGGCGCAACGTGGTCGAGTCCGAGCTGTGTACGGTGCTGGCCAACGAGCATGGCGTGACGGTGCGCACGGTCGAGCATCTGCTCGCGGCGCTGCGCGGCTGCGAGATCGACAACGCGGTGATCGAGCTCGACGGTCCCGAGGTGCCGATCATGGATGGCAGCGCCGCGCCGTTCGTATCACTGCTGCAGCGCATCGGTGTAGTCCGCCAGCCGGCCGCGCGCCGTGCGCTGCTCGTCCGGCAACCGGTGGTGGCTACCTATGGCGACCGCTATGCAATGCTCCTGCCGGATACGCAGGCGCGGTTCACGGTGGAGATCGATTTCCCGAACCCGGTCATCGGCCACCAGCGCTATTCCCTGGCACTGGAACCGGACGCTTTCGCGCGCGAGATCGCAGCCGCCCGCACCTTCGGTTTCGCGCACGAGTTGCATGCGCTGCGTGCACGCGGTCTGGCCGCGGGCGGTTCGCTGCGCAGCGCGATCCTGGTCGACGAGCAGCGCGTCGTGAACGAAGAGGGGCTGCGTTTTCCGGACGAATTCGTGCGCCACAAGCTGCTCGACTGTGTGGGCGACCTGTCGCTTCTCGGCCTGCCGGTCATCGGGCACCTCGTGGCATACAAGCCGGGGCACCAGCTGTGCCACCGCTTGCTGCGCGCCGTGCACGCAAACGCCGATGCCGCCAGCGTCATCGTGCTCGGTGCCGACAACGCGCAGTCGGAAGCGACGCCCCGCGAGCACAGCCTGCCGGACCGGCACGAATCCTTGCCAAGGTCACAGCAAGGAGACAGGTCATGATGACCTCGTCCGGTGTCGAACACGCACCATCCATACACCAGCACACGCTGCCGCGATCCACGCAGTGGCGAGTCGCCGAGTTGCGTCGGCGCCAAACCGATGTGCTCATGGTGCATCCCGCCGAGGCCGATAGCGGCGTGCGTTTCGTGCGCCATGGCGCGGAACCGGAAGCCGGTACGATCCTGGCGCACTGGGACGCGGTGGTTGATACCCGCAGCGGGATCGTTCTGGGCAACACCCACGGTATGACACTGCGCGGCGCGATACCGCTGCTTGCCGCGCTGCGTATAGCCGGAGTCGACAACGCCGTGGTGGAAGTGCATGGATCCAGAATCTCCGCGCAGGTCAGCGATTTCGACTTCTATCTCGGCATGCTTGCTGACGTTGGCGTGCAGGCTCAGGCCGCGGCGCGCCGGCTGCTGTGTGTCACCGACACCGTTGAGGTCCGCGACCGCTTCGGGTTCGCAACGTTATCGCCAGCCACCGAGTTCCGTGCCTGCGTCAACATGACGACGACCCAGCCGGGCGGGAGCACCGGTACGGCATACGCGACACTACTGAGCGATTTTACTGAACCGCATGCCGGCAGTGTAACTCTGGACGGTTCGCGCGCGGAGCAGCTTGTCCCGGCCGGTAGCGCGGGTGTGCCACGATTGCTGCGGGAAATCTGCGCTTTGCCCGAACCACTGCGGGCCACGTTGGTTGAGATGACCGGACTCTTGGCGCTCGCCGGGGCACCGGTGGCGGCTTATGTTCGCGGTCACAATTCGGGTCCGCGTCTCTACCAGGCGCTGCTGCAGGCCGTCATGGAGCGCCGCGCGATCTCGTACACAACCGTTGATGCGCACCGTGCCAGACAACACATAACGGCTCACGCCGTTGCCGATGCTGCCATCAAATCGGGCTGTCGCAACGACGTCTGCTGAACAGCTCCAAGGGACCACACGCTTGGACAAAGTGAATAGTGCAAGGAAGCTCTGAACTGGTTCTTTTACCGTCATGCCGGCGAAAGCCGGCATCCAGAAAACTCATTGAAACCACTGGATTCCGGCTTTCACCGGAATGACAAGAATGTGCGTGGCGTACTTGATCAGAGGTTCTCTAACGCTGTTCACGCGCCGGCGCGGCATACCACTGCTCCTTCGGCACGACCTTGGGCTGCGCCGGATCCTGCACGTAGGCCGGGGTCATGATCTGTACGCCGAATTCGTTGAACACATCGAGAATGTTCTGATACAAGCGCGTATACAATTTCTCCATGGCCTGGGCGTCACCGCAATAGACATTGATTTCGTAGGTCACCGCGAAGTCGCCGAGCGCCCTTTGCAGCACGAACGGCTTGGGCTCGGCAAGCAGGCCCGCGGTGCGCTCGGCGGCTTGCAGCAGCATCGCCTCCACCTGACGCCAGGGTGTCTCGTAGCCAATGCCCACGGAGGTATGCAGAATCAGCCTGCCCTCGCGCGCAAACATGCTGTAGTTCACCACGCTGCTGTTGAGGATCACCGAATTGGGTATGACGACCTCTTCGTTTTTAGGCGTGCGCAGGTGCGTGACCAGCAACCGCGTCTCCGCGACATCGCCCAGATGTTCATTGATGCGTATCCGGTCTCCGACGTGGAAGGCACGGCGGTAGATCATGGTGTAGCCGGCGATGACATTGCCGATCACGGAGGACGAGCCGAGCGAGAAAATCACACCGAGAAACAGCGATACCCCCTTGAACGCCTCCGAGCCCGAGCCCGGGATATACGGATAGGCCACCACGATCGTGAAGGCGATCACCAGCAGCCGCACCAGGCGGTAGGTCGGCATGGCCAGTTCGGGATTGAGCCCGGCGAGTGCGACGCGTCCGCTGGCAAGACCTGTGAACAACAGGTTTATTGCCTTCAGCAGGTAGCGGGCCACGAACACGATGATCGCGAGAGCCACCAGATCCGGAATCGCGCCGAGCAGGCCGCGTCCGAACGCGCGCAACGGATCGACGAGCAGGTCATACAACCGTATCCCGAAATCCCGCGTCCAGGGGAAAAGCTGCAGCACGAAATCGAGATAGAACAGGATCGCGGCCAGCGCGGTCGCGGTCCAGAACAGGCTGCGCAAGCTGCGCAGTGCGCGCCACAGCTGTGTTGCGTTCAGCAAGCGCAGCGACTTCGTCTCGAGCCCTTCCAGCCTGCTCTTGATGCGGCGCTCGAGCAGCGCGTCCAGCCAATGCATCGCGCGCGCGCCAAGCCACAGCAAGGCCACGAGCAATACCAGGCCCGCCACGGCGAACATGCTGCCGCGCATGACTTGCTGCGGTTCGCGATCACGCCGATAGCTGCTAATCGCCTCGCCGATCCGCGTTACGTACACGCTCGCCAACAGCGAACTGTCGATCCCCTCAAGGCGCGCATCGGCATCGGTCACTGTGAGCACCAGCTGGTCACCGGCCAGGAGGCGTGATGCCCCTTGCGCTTCTTCGACGCGCAGCGCCGCCGGCATAAAGCGCCGGTCGGCCGCAAGCGCCTCGATGCGCCCGGCAATCAGTGCCGCGCGCTTCTCGGCGGGGAAGCTCGATATGCCGCGCACGCGCAGCAGCGCCACGCCGTCGACCTTGACCGAGGCGACCTCGATTTCATCCGTTTCATCCGAGCCCGCCGGTGCGACCATTTCGGCAGCGTTGGCGGGCCCGGTAACGAACCACAACGCGCTCAGGAATGCCAAGAAGGTCAGGAACAAAGTGCGCAAGAGAATCGTTGTCGTGACGTGATCGCTCATGATCATCTCCGCTGGGTGCTCGGCGTTGCGCGAACAAGTGAACACCATCCTCGCACGCGGAAGGTGATCCGCGCCAGCAACCTTCACCGTGTTGCGAAACCTACCGAACCTGGCGCACGGCTTCAGCCAGCAGGCGATTCACGAGCTGTGAGACCTCGGGGGTTTGCACGACACCCTCGTGTGTCGCGTCAAATCCGTACAGACGCGCTGCGTCCTGCTGCGCCGGCCCATAGAGTTGGCTGGCGACGCTCACGGTATGGTCGTCGGATTCGCCGAACGAACGACTGTTGCGCTGGTACCCGAACAGCAGATGGTGAGTGGTCCCGGGCGGCAATGAACGATGCCGGGTCATGCGATCCGGATCACTATAAAAGAGTTCGCGCAGATAGGCGCTGCCGGGCGCCATGTCGTACCACACCCGCACCACGGACGGTGCATGTTTTACGCCTTCGGCGGCGGACGGTACACCGCCCCAGGGACTGGAGATCGACACGAACAGCGGGATGTCGGCACGACGGGCCTCGGTCTGGTTGCGGAGCAGGAAGCCGCGCGAAACCAGACCACCCATGCTGTATGCAACCAGCAGCAGGCGTTTGTAACCATGCTGCAGCTGCAGGCGTTTAACAGTCTGGTCGAGATGGTCGGCGACCGCACCGAGATGCGCGCCGGACGGATAATAGTAGACCCACGGCTGGAAGCGGCTGCGGTCAAGATTTCCGATCAGCGTGCGGAAGTTGGCAGGCGTTCCGTTGATGCCGTGCACGAACAGCACCGGCGTCTTCTGGCTGCTATAAGGTTCAAGGAAGTACACACCAGGGCGCGCTTCGAACAGAAAATCGAATGGCCGCCACAGACCCTGGCTGGCATGCTCGGCACTGAAGCGCGGGTCGTCGAGGGACACCACCTCACCGACGGCCGTCACCGCGCCGAGGCTGATGCTGAGCTGGTCTTGAATCGAGCGTACCTGCAGACGTGCGATGTTGACGGGACCGTCGACCGGCGCTCGGCCAGTGGCCGGGATCACCAGATCCAGATTCTCGACAGGCGTTGCGGCCGCGCAGGTGATGGCCTTCTCCGGCGCCACCGCCAGTGCCGGTTCACCGGGTTCATAAACCAGGTTGGCATTGCGATCCTCGAACGCGGCCAGTGCGTAGGTCCCGGGGGCCGCGCGGAAGATCCAACGCCCGGTCCCTTCCAGCACGTAGTGATCGGCCAACTCCCAGTTGGCGCGCGACTCGCCGCGCCCGCCGGGCAGACGCACCAGCACGACCACGAGCGGATGCCGGCCCGGCTTCTCGGCGCGCACCTGGCCCTGCAGGGTACAGTTCGCATCGAGCTTTTTCTGCTGCTCTTTGACTTCCTTGAAAATGCAACCGTTCAGTAACAGTAACGCCGAAACTAGCGCCACGATGGTCGGCATGAACAGACGGGTCGGCGAGCGGCGCAGGTCATCACGCATCGTCCTCTCCAGACCGGAACCGGTCGTTGCATGGATTCTCTCCAGAAATCGCATGGTAGCTGTCCTTCAGTCAGATAGTGGACTGTCTTGCGCCGGCGACTGCGCCAGCGCGAACAATAAACCTGCATCGCGGCGCGCGGCCCGGCCATCACGCTCAGAACGCCTCGCCGATCTTCAAGTAGACGGCGCAGTCGTCGAAGCTGACATGGTGCAGCTGTCGGCGAGGCCGGTGGACGAATCGGCAAACCTGCCGGCCTCAGTGAAGGCCACCACACCCCAACGCGCGGCGAACTTGCGGCGCGCTTCGTGTACCGAAAGCGTGGTGTTGTCCAGCACCGCAGCGGCGAAATCGTTACGGCGCTGCGGCGCCGGCAACAACCGGTTTGGCGCGGCCGAGCGTTTTCTGCAGTTGTTCGAACAGCGGCTTGATGTTCGACTCGACGATATTGCGACCCACGCGCACCGCCACGAACCGCCCGGAACCCGAAACCTTGTCCGTGTACGTCTGGTTGGCCAGCACCACCATGGTCTGCGTGCCGTACGGCAGGAGCGCGATGGCGACCTGCAAGGTATTCAGGTTATTGCTGATATAGAACTCACGGTTGCCGATGGTCGCGCCATCCGGCTTGATTTGCACCAGCTCGTGTCGCAACGAAAACATCGGCCGGCCTTCGACGGTCTTCTTGTCCCAGAAGAAACGGTGTTGCAGGCCTTCGGCGCCAACCTTGGGAAAGTTGCGATAGGCCTGATAGAAATCCGGCAGTTCCTTGCGCAGCAGCGGCATTGCCTCGGTGGTGGCCGCAAGCTCCGCGCCCGGGCTGACCTGCTTACCTTTATGGCGGGCATAGGGCGGCAAACCCGCGAGTCCAGTCTTGCGATAGGCGAGATAGCGGCTCTCGAGCACACGCCGCATGACCCCGGCTGCCGCCTGTGCAGGATCAACGCCGCTGGCGGCGGCCTGCCCTACCCAAGCAAGCTCTTCCTTGCTGAAATTGAAATCGTCACCCGGCTTGGCACGCAGCAGCTTGTCCACTTCACCCTTCTCATCGGCAGTAAAACCGATGGCCGTGAACGCCGGACTGGTGCCGTCACCGCGCACGCTGCCGCTGATCTCACGCGTGGTGCGGCGCTGCTCGGCAGCGTCCGTCACATTGAGTGATCGGAACTTGGTGAGCGTCTTGTTGAGGTCGGTCGGCACGATGACCGCCAGGCTCACGGCCAGGCCGGAGTCGCTGGTCTCCTGGTCTGGTTTGGCCAGGGTCACGATTTCGCCGGCCTGCAGCTGCTTGCGCACCTCCGGCTTCAGGCTGGCGAAAACTTGCTCGGCGGTCAGGGCGGCGTGCGCGCCGGCCGACATGACGAGCGCTGAGCCAGCCAGGGATGCCAACAACCAACGATTCAGTCGATTCACGAACACCTCCTCCTTCTTATTAATATGTATTACGGCCTTGGATGCCGCGGGTTTCGATCGTCGCGGTGTCGTCGGAAAACGGTTCCATCATAGACAACCGCATGCAAGCCGGGCAATGGTTGCGAACCCGGTCTGGAACCGGTCACCACAGCGGCTCAACTGGCCACAGCGAATAGAATCCACTTTGAATCTCTGCCGGGCACCTGTGGGCATACCCGAAGCCTGAGGGATTCCTTATATATACAATTTTCAGCTCAGCGGTTCGATGTGCCAGAAGGCAACTTCAGGCAGCTCCAATTTCGGTGTGCATGACCGCTCAGCAGACTGCAGACAACTGCGGTATGCTGGTTGTCGAAGCCATTCGACAACTCCTGGCTACGCCCGGCACTGCCCTGATGGTGATTGCATCATGAAACACCGCATCGGAGATGGATTGCTGCGATTCTGGGCCGCAGACCGCGGCCTCTCCTTGTTCCTTGCGCTACTGATCGCCGTCGTGTTCGTGCTGCCGGTGTTCGGTCGTCTCGGACCGCTGGGCTCGCTCGCCGGTGACATCGCGTTCTCGGCGCTGCTCATAGCCGGAGCACTGAGCTTGCCCGAGCGGCGCTGGTTGCGCTGGACGGTGCCGCCGTTCACCGCGATCGCGCTGCTGATACGCTGGGCCGGCGTGTCCACGGCGTCCGACGATCTCACCGCATGGCGCGAACTTTCCACGCTGGTGACACTCCTGTTGTTCACCGCGGTGGTAGTCGGACAGGTCTATCGGAGCGGCCCGGTGACGCACCACCGTATTTTGGGCGCGGTGGCGGTGTACCTGTTGCTCGGCCTCAGTTGGGCCAGTGCCTACGCATTCCTGCATCAACTGCGCCCGGATGCCTTCGCCGGCGCACTCGGTGCAGCGCTCATCCCGCAGACCTGGATCTACTACAGTTTTATCACGCTCACGACCGTGGGCTACGGCGACATTACCCCGGTGCATCCGGTGGCGCGCTCGCTCGCGATTGCTGAGGCACTGACAGGACAGCTGTATCTCGCCATCACCCTGGCGCGCCTGGTGTCGCTGCGGTTGGGAACTCACGGGCAACACTGAGCACTACGCATCCGGCCCTGGCATTAGAACTCCGCCCCAAGCGACACGATCGCGAGTCGATCGTCACTGTCGACGGGATTGAAGACATAAAACCCGAGCGTCGCCTTGCCGAACATGAGTTGCGCGATGCCGCCACGCTGGATATCGCGATCGCTGTGATAGACGCGCGTACGCTGGCCGACGAGTCCGAAGCGCAGCCACTCCACGGGGCTGAAGCCGAGCTCGCTCCATGCATGAGATTGCGCGTGCGCTCGGTCAGTAAACTGACAAGGTACATGACCCCATCGACCAGCCCCCACGCGAGGTTGCAACCGAGCGCGGCAAACAGCACCGTGCGGATTTCCTCACGGCTGGCGGTCGCCGCTCCGGTGAACGACAACGCCATGATCAGGCCGAAGATGATCTCTGACACGCGATCGATCGGATTCAGCACCGGCGCGCGCTTCTGCTTTTCCTCCTGCAACATACCAGCCCCCTTCTCACCTGTTACGCCCGGACCTGACCGCGCCGCGGGCTACCTTGCTAACCGGAGCGCGCGATCTCCGGCAGGAAGTAGAACATGAGCGCGATGATCAGGTAGACGGTAATGAGCTGCACCCCCTTGTACCAGTTCGAGCGCCCGTCGCCCGAGACCACGGCGCCGATCAGCACCGCCATCAAGAGCGCGCCGACCTCGGCACGCCCGAAGGACAGCTCGAGCGGTTGCGGCGCGATGAAATAGCTGGCCAGCACCAGCACCGGCGCAACGAACAGGGCGATCTGGATCGAGCTGCCGAGTGCGATGCCGATGGTCATGTCCATGCGGTTCTTGCGCGCCATCACGATTGCCGAGAGACTCTCGGCCGCGCCGCCGACAATCGCGACGAACACAATACCGATGAACACCTGCGTCATGCCGAGCACGGTGCCGGTGCCCTCGGCCGCGCCCACCAGGATCTCGCTCATCCACGCCGCCAGCAACGAGGCACCCACGAGGCTACCGACCGCACGCGGCAGACTCCAGCGTTCGCCCTTGGCTTTCTTGCCACCGTGGCCACCCCCGTGACCACCCTTAGCAGCGAAGGCCCCCGGATGGGTCTTCAGCATGAACACGAGATAGAGTGCGTAGGCAATGAGCAACACGACGGCCAACCCCACGTTCAGCAGCGTCTCCGAGCGGATCGTCTCCTCGGGCGCAAAGAAACGGCTGAACGCGCTCGGCACCGCGAGGCTTATGACGGCGATCAGCATCATTGAACTGTAGACACGCGCGGCCGCCGGGTTGTAGTCCTGGTCGCGGTAACGCAGGCCGCCAAGAAAGAACGCAACACCGAGCGCCAGTAGGATGTTCGCCAGGATCGCGCCGATCAGCGAGGCGCGCACCATGTCGAGCAGACCTGCCTTGAGTGCCACGAAGGCGATGATGAGCTCCGGCGCATTGCCGAAGGTGGCGTTGAGCAGCCCGCCGATGGCATCGCCGGTACGGTGTGCGATCTGTTCGGTGGCGCGCACGATGAGGCTCGCGATCGGAACAATTGCGAGCGCCGCCGAGAAGAACACATACGGCGCCGGCACCCCGGCATGCTCGAGCGCGAACGCGACCGGCATGAAGACGAACAACCAGTTAATGGAAGGCTTGATGCGCATCGAAATGCCCTTTGTCGTTTAGGGGCGAGGGAAATCGTAGTTCACGATAAGACGGAAATCGTTGATGTCCGGATCGCCGCCGCCACGCTGGCTGATATTGGCATAGCGCAGCTGCCAACCTACAACAGGACCAATTTGCCGGTATTGATAATAATCAAACCACACCTGCCAGAACGTGCTGCCGGTGCCAGGTGCTGCGTTACGGTGCCGTCGCTTTTGATTCCATTGAGCTATTCCCGACTGCGGCTCGCATGTTGTCATCGGTCACCGGCTCGGGCGTGGACGGGGGCGCGGCAAAACCGCAATCGCGACATCCTTGTCGCGCGGCCCTCGCCTCGATCCCATCGGCGAAGTTGCCGCCGAGCGCGAGGTGCAGATTGACGCGTTGCACGCGCGCCTCGCTCTGCACGCGCAGCAGCGTGGCTTGCGAGGCAAACAGCGCCAGCTGCTGCTGCGACACGGCGCGCAAATCGACCGAGCCGATGCGGTAGCGCTGGCGGGCAAACTCGAGGGCGCGTGCGTTGTCGGCGGCCGCCTTCACGAGCAGTTGCTCGCGCGCCTGCAGCGTCACTTCGCTCGACAGGGCATTTTCGACATCGTTGAAGGCGCGCAGCCCGGCGCGCGCATACTCGGCGAGCGCCTGCTTTTGTTCGGCAGTGCGGATTTCGACCTGCGCCTGCAACGCGCCGCCGCGGTAGATCGGCGCCAGCAGGCTGGCCCCGGCGCTCCACACCGGATTGTCGCGATCCTGCAGAACGAAGAACTCGCTGGTCAGATTGCTGCCGCTGGCGGAGAGCGAAATGCGCGGCAGCCGCGCGGCCTTGGCCTCGGCCTCGCGGTTGAAGGCCACGGCCACGCGCCGCTCGGCCGCCACCACATCCGGCCGGCGCTCGAGCAACTCGGACGGCAAGCCGGCCGGCACTGGCGGCGGCAGGCCCGGTAACGCATCCGCGGCGGCGAGGCTGGCGGCCGGGTAGCGGCCGAGCAGCACTTCGAGTGCGCGCTGCGACTGCAGGTAACCAAGCTCGAGTTGCCGCAGCGTGTCGCGCACGCCACCGAGATTGGCCTCGGTGACAGCCAGATCGTATTCGTCACCGACGCCGATTTGCTGGCGCTGACGCGCCACATCGACCAGCTGTTCGGACGCGCGCACCATGTCTTCGGCGATGCCCTTCTGCAACCGCGCCTCGGTGGCCAGAAACCAGCTCTTGGCGACCAGCGCCACCAGTGACTGACGGGCATACTCGCCGTCGACCTGGGCCGATGCATACTGCGCCTTACCAGCCGCGCGCCCAGCGCGCACCCGACCCCACAGATCGAGCTCCCACGAGGCCGACAACAGCAGGCCCTGCAGCCCGGAGTCGTCGCCAGAGAGATTGCTGCCGCCGCGCGCCAATAACGAAACCGATGGATAAATGGACGCACCGGCAGCTTTGGCGTAACCGCGCGCCTGTTCGACGCGCGCCGCAGCGATACGCAGATCGGTGTTGTGCTCAAGCGCTTCCGCGACCAGCGCTTCGAGATTAGCGTCGCCGAAGCTGGCGAGCCAGCCGGCGCTCACTACTCCGCTTGTGGCGGCGCTGCTCCACTGTTCCGGTATCGGCGCGTGCGCCAGTGTTTTATCGCGCAGATCGTTTGCGCTGGGCGGCGCCTTGAGCAGACAGCCCGTCGCCATCAGCATGGTCAAAACTGCGGCACTGGCCGCCGGGAGTACATGCCGCCGGTGTGTCTTGAGCGGGTCGGGCCGCATGGCGTCAGTGCAGCTTGAGGATCAGGTAATTGGTGTAGGAGCCGACGCGCAGGATCACCTTGCGGATGATGTGCAGCGGCGCCATGCCATGGGTGTAGATCGCCGCATTGCCCACCGCGCCGGCAGCGAGGAAGCGTGCCCGGTCCTTGTCGGCAATCGTGAGCTTGACGGCGAAGCGCCCCGGCGGCAGCGGTACCGGACCGGTCTGCGGGACCATACCGCTGAGCGGCAGCTGGCCCTGGCCCTGAGCCCAGACAATCGAGTCGACCGTGGCCTTGATGATCTCACCCGGGTAAGTCGGCAGTACGATCTCGGCTTCGTTGCCCGGCTCCACCTGGGTGAGCTCGTTCTGGTTGAACAGTGCGATCACCTGATACTCGTCCTCGACAAACGCCATCGCCTGCACGAACGGTGCTGCGACCAGGTATGATCCCGGCCGCAACTGCACGTTAATCGGCGTGCCGTCGGCCGGGGCGACCGTGACGGTCTGGGACAGATCCCAGCGCGCCTGATCGAGCTGCGCCTTGAGCTGACGCGCATCGCTTTCATAGCGCTCCTCGTCGAACTTGCTGCCGGCGCCGGTCGCGGCCAGCGCCCGCGTCTGCCGCAGACGCGTCTGGGCGAGCTGCAGCTGCGCTTCAATGCGTTTGACGTCAAGCTGGTAGGGCGTCGGGTCGATCTTGAAAAGCACATCGCCCTTCTTCATGGGCTGATTGCCGGCGGCCGGCACCTCGGTCACGCGGCCGCGCACCTGCGGCACGACCTGCACCACGTATTTGATGACACGCACGTCGTTCGATGACGGCGCAAACACGTTGAGCACCAGGACCAACGTGGTCAGAGCGACGATCGGGATGATCACCACCGTAACCTTGTGCGGTGTGGTCCATGGCAGCCACTTGAACTTGAAATAGATCAGCCAGACGATGGCGGCGTAGATGCCGAGTAATAGTGCTTCCATCAGCCAGCCTCCTTCCCGTCGCTGCCCGCGAGCCGGGATTCGAGCTTCGCCAATTCGCGTTTCACGGCACGCAGATCATCGGCGTTGATCCCCATGGCCGTGAGCCGCTCGATGTCGGCGCGCATGCGCGCAATTTCCTGGACGGCGGCGGGTGCGCCCGGGGCCGCTTCCTTGTAGAAGTCATCGTGCTTGTCGGTGCCATAGGCGAGTTTGTACATCACCGGCTTGGAATAGGCCCACAGCCAGGCGATCGGCCAGAGCAGGCCGCCAAACAAAAGTGACAGAAGACAGAGTGTCTTGATTGCGTCTTTCTGCGGATGGTGGCGCTTCTCGGCGATGATCTCCGGAAGAATATGCACCTTCCAGAACAGATAGATGCCGGCGATCGGGACCAGCAGCAGCACGACCACGGCCATGACATCCGCCACGGTATCGACAAACGGCCCGGTCATGGCCCAAGCGTGCGCCGGCGCGAGGAACAGTGCCGCCAAACCGATTCTTTTAAGTTTCATGAGTCGTTTCACACCAACTAAAACTCAACCACCGCCGGCGTCCCCATGTCGGCACGCAATCAGCCTAATAAAAAGCCTGCCGATCCGCAATGAAACCATAACCTTGATCACCCTGTGGTTTCCCCATCTCCGGCTTGCCGCCGGTCCAATCGGCGGGCAACAATGACAAATCACCAATAGGTGTTCCCATGCCGCAGCGCGAATACCAACTTAAAACCTTCGTGCATCGGGTACTGGCACTGCGACTGCTGGCGGCCGGCGTGATCGTGGCCGTGGTTTTCGGTGCGATCACGTATGTGCGTGGTTACGAGCGCATTGGCGAAGCGGTGGTGCTGACCGCGCGCAACGGTATCGAGCGGATCCGATCCGAAGTACGGCGACTGCTCGACACCACGACTCTTGACGCACGCGTAGCGATACAACAGGTTCTCGATACCGAGACGGCATATCGGCCCGACCGGCGCTACGGGCAGTTTTCGTATGTGCGCTTT
>Ga0209705_10000358_pt1 | contig 23817 bp, 23 predicted proteins | sample PPLLaktember2015_5_FD_187262 | JGI IMG/M metagenome (GOLD analysis project Ga0209705, IMG submission 187262) | Freshwater sediment microbial communities from Prairie Pothole Lake near Jamestown, North Dakota, USA - PPLs Lake P8 Core (1) Depth... | ecosystem: Environmental > Aquatic > Freshwater... | reverse complement strand
GGCGCAGCCGTCGCGCTGGGGCACGCCGTCGGTGTTCACCACGGCCCACCGCTCGGCCGGGGACGCCTTTCGCGCCTTCTTCGGCGTACGGCCCGAGGTCGAGCAGCCCGTGGCGTTCAGCCATCAGTTGCACCTCGAGAAAGAGCTCGTGTGCACGGACTGCCACGAGGGTGTCGAACGCGGGCCGGTCGCGGGCCTCCCCAGCGTGAACACCTGCATGATCTGCCACTCGCAGATCGCCACGGATCGGCCCATCATCCAGTCGCTCACCGCCATGCAGGAGAAAGGACTGGACCTGACGTGGCCGCGAGTCTACGGCTACACGCGCGAGGCGCACGTGCGTTTCGAGCACGCGCCGCACATCCGCGCCGGCGTGGACTGTTCCACCTGTCACGGCGACATGAAGCAGCAGACCGTGGCCCGGCGCGTGGTGGAGATGGACATGGCCTTCTGCGTGAACTGCCACAAGACCAAGCAGGCGTCGAACGACTGCCTGACCTGCCACTACTGATTTCAGCCCCCCGATGACGCCCATGGATCGCCGACGGTTCCTGAAGGTCACCGCCATCACGGGCACCAGCGCCGCGCTGGCCAGCTGCGGGCACCCCGAAAACCAGATCATCCGCTTCGTGCCCGAAGAGGAGCTCACGCCGGGCATCGCGGTGTGGAAGCCGAGCGTGTGTCCCCTCTGCAGCGCGGGCTGCGGGGTGCAGGCCCGCGTCATGGACGGCGACGCCGAGGTGTTCAGGAACGGCCAGCCCGGCGTCACGCGCATGGGCCTCGCCCGCAAGCTCGAAGGTGATCCGGCACACGCCGTCAGCCAGGGCCGGATCTGCGTGCGCGGCCAGGCCGCGCTGCAGGTGACCTACCACCCCGATCGCATCGCCACACCGCTGCGCCGCACGGGCGAGCGCGGCAGCGGCACGTTCCAGGAAGTCTCGTGGGACGACGCGCTGGCCGACCTGGTTGGCCGGATCGACTCGCTGGCCGAAGGCGGCCAGGCGGGCGCCCTCGCGTTTCTCGGCCGTCCCCGGTCCGGCCGCCGGCAGGAGCTGGTCGCCGAGTTCCTGCGAGGGCTCGGCGCGCCGGCGCCCGTCTCGTTCGAGCTGTTCGACGATGCGGTGGCGAGGCACGCCAACGAACTCAGCTTCGGCCGCTACCAGCTGCCCACGCTGGACCTCGCACGCACGCGTTATGTGATTGGTTTCGGGGCAGACTTCCTCGGCACGTGGAACTCGCCGGTGGCGCAGACCGTGGCCTACGGCCGCATGCGTCAGGGTCAGCCGGGTGCGCGTGCGAAGTTCGTGCAGGTGGAACCGCGCGTGTCGCAGACCGGGGCGAGCGCGGATGAATGGGTGGCCGTCAAGCCCGGCACCGAAGGTGTGGTCGCCCTCGGCCTGGCGCACGTGATCATGCGAGACGATCTCCGCCCTGCGACGGCCGCAGGCCGCGCGGGCGCGCTCGTGGACGGATGGGCGTCTGGCCTGCCGGCATTCGCCCCGGCCGAAGTCGAGCAGCGCACCGGCGTGCGAGCCGCGCGCCTCGAGCGCCTCGCGAAGGAATTCGCCGCCCACGGCCCAGCCGTGGCGGTGATTGGCGGCGCGGCGCTGGCGCACGCCAACGGCGCGGCGCAGGCACTCGCGGTGAACGCGCTCAACGCGCTCGTCGGCAGCATCGACGCGCCCGGCGGCATCTCGTTCACCCCGACCGCTACCCCACTGGCACGGCCCGCCCGCTCGCTGCGGGACCTGGTGAGCGCGTCGCCGGCACCGCAGATGCTCCTGCTGGACGAGGCCAATCCGGTCTTCGCGACCCCGCCGGCGGCAAAGGTGGCCGACGCGCTCCGGAGGATCCCGTTCATCGTCTCGTTCGGGTGCTTCCTCGATGAGACCAGTACGCTCGCGGATCTCATCCTCCCCGATCACTCGTTCCTCGAATCGTGGACCGAGTCGTGGCCGGAATCGGGTGTTGCCGAGGCTGTTGCGACCACCGCGCCGCCTGCCATGCGCCCGCTCTATACCACGCGCGCCATGCCCGATGTGCTGCTCGAAGTGGGACGCCGGTTGAAGCGCCCGCTCGACCCGCCGCTCCCGTGGCAGACCTTCGAGGAGATGGTGCAAACGCCGAGGGAGATTGCCGACACGGCGCCACCCGCGCGTGCCACCGCCGCCTCCCCCGTGCAGTGGACGGATGCCACGTTCGACGGGGACGCGGCGACGTACCCATTCCACTTCCTGCCCTACGCGTCGCAGGCGCTTTACGACGGATCGCTGGCGCACCTGCCCTGGCTGCAGGAGCTGCCCGATCCCATCACCACCGCGATGTGGTGCTCGTGGGTCGAGATCAACGCCCACACCGCCGAGCAACTCGGCATCGCACAGGGTGACCTGGTGGAGGTCACCTCGGCGCACGGCTCGGTGCGGGCGCCGGCCCTCCTCTCTCCCGGCATCGGTCCCGACGCCGTCGCGATGCCCGTGGGCCAGGGGCACGACACGTTCACGCGCTACGCCAGCGGGCGCGGCACCAACCCCGTGCGCGTGCTCGCGCCCATCGAGGAGCCGGGCACCGGCGCGCTGGCCTGGTCGGCCACGCGGGTGAAGCTGGCGAAGGTGGGCGGTCCGGATGGCAGCCTGGTGCTGTTTGCCGGGGCCACCCGCGAGCGTCCCGAACACCACGGAAGAGGGTGAGGATGGCACATCGCTGGGGCATGGTCGTGGATCTGGACCGCTGCACGGGCTGCGAGGCCTGCGTGACGGCCTGCCACGCCGAGAACAACATACCCACCGTGGGCGCCGAGGAGGCCGCGCGCGGGCGCGCCATGCACTGGATTCGCGTCGAACGCTATTGGGAGGGCGAGTTCCCCGAGGCACGCGTGAAGTTCCGGCCGGTGCTGTGCCAGCAATGCGACAACGCGCCGTGCGAGGCCGTGTGCCCCACCTACGCCAGCCACCAGACGGACGAGGGGCTGAACGCGCAGGTCTACAACCGCTGCATCGGCACGCGCTACTGCGCCAACGCCTGCATGTACAACGTGCGGTTCTTCAACTTCTTCCACCCCCAGTGGGAGAAACCGCTGCAGCTGCAGTTGAACCCCGACGTCTCGCTGCGCGAGGCGGGCGTCATGGAGAAGTGCACGTTCTGCGTGCAGCGGATCAAGGCCGCCAAGTCGGGCGCGAAGGCCGAGAAGCGCGAACTGGTGGATGGCGCCCTGCAGCCCGCCTGCGCCCAGGCGTGCCCGGCCGGCGCGCTCGTCTTCGGCGACCTGAACGACCCCGAGAGCCGCGTGGCGCGCCTGGCGGAGTCGCCACGAGGCTCGAAGCTCCTCGAGGAGCACGGGGCCGAACCCAAGATCACCTACCTCCAACGGCAGGGGTGGCATGAACCGGACGCGCAATAACCCGCTGGCCGACGACCTGGTCCGCCCGCTCTTCCACACCTCCGTGTGGTTCTACGGGGCCGTGCTGGTCCTGGCGACGGTGGTGCTCGCGGGCGCGGCCGCCTGGGGCTATCAGCTCTGGTACGGCATCGGCGTGGCGGGCATCAACTGGCCCGTGTTCTGGGGCTTCTACCTCACCAACTTCGTGTTCTGGATCGGCATCAGCCACGCGGGCACGCTCATCTCGGCCATCCTGCGCCTGGTGAACGCGCGGTGGCGCCGGCCCGTCACGCGCTGCGCCGAGGTCATCACGGTGTTCGCGCTGATGATTGGCGCCCTGTTCCCCATCATCCACCTGGGCCGACCCTGGCTGGCCTTCTGGCTGGCGCCGTACCCGAGCGCGCGCGAGATCTGGCCGAACTTCCGCTCGCCGCTCGTGTGGGACTTCTTCGCCATCAACACCTACCTCACCGGCAGCCTGATGTTCCTGCTGCTGCCGATGATCCCGGACTTCGCGCTCGTGCGCGACCGGTCCACGGGCTGGCGCAAGCGGATCTACGGCGCGCTCGCCCTCGGGTGGCAGGGCACCACCAAGCAGTGGCACCGCCTCGAGGCGGGCATGCAGATCATGGCCATCGCCATCATCCCGGTGGCGGTCTCGGTGCACACCATCGTGTCGTTCGACTTCTCGATGGCCACGGTGCCGATGTGGCACTCCACCATCTTCGGGCCCTACTTCGTGGCCGGCGCCATCTTCAGCGGCATCGCGGCGCTCATCATCGCGATGGCGGCGCTTCGGAAGCTCCTGCACCTCGAGTCCTACCTGCACCCGGTGCACTTCGAGAACCTCGGCAAGCTCCTGCTGCTGATGAGCCTGCTCTGGGCCTACTTCGTCTTCGCCGAGCGCCTCACGGTGTGGTACGGCAACGAGCCTTCCGAGATGGCGGTCTTCTGGGCCACGCAGCGCGGCGACTACGCGCCGCTCTACTGGACGATGGTCATCTGCAACTTCGTGATCCCGTTGCCGATTCTCGCGCTGCGCCAGCTGCGGACCATTGCCGGCACGGTCGTCGCCTCGTTCGCCGTGCTGGTCGGCATGTGGCTCGAGCGCTTCCTCATCATCGTCCCGTCGCTAGGGCACAAGCCGCTCGCCTACAGCTGGGGGTCGTACGGGCCCCAACCGGTGGAGATCATCATCATGATCGCCACCTTCGCGGGCATGATCCTGCTCTACATGCTGTTCTCGAAGTTCGTGCCCATCATCTCGATCTGGGAGATGAAGGTGGGCAACCAGCCGCATCCGCCGGTGGTCACGACGGACGAGGACGAGCTGGCCGGGCTGTGGAGGGCGCGCCCATGAAGGCCGTCTACGCGCTCTTCACCGATCCCGACGCCGCGCAGCGGGCCGTGGACGAGCTCCGCACGCTGGGCGTGGCCGAACGCGACATCGTCGTGATGTCGTCCGAGCCGTTCGAGGAGTACGAGTTCAGCCACCGCGACAAGGCCACGTGGCTGCACTGGATTGCCGGAGGGGGCGGGCTCACCGGGTTGATCCTGGGCTACCTGCTGACCACGACCACCCAGCGAGCCTGGCCATTGCCCACCAGCGGCATGCCCATCGTCTCGACCTGGCCAAACACCATCGTCGTCTTCGAGATGACGATGCTCGGGGCGATCCTGGCCACGGTGATCGCGCTGCTGATCACGGCCAGCCTGCCAAGCCGGCTGTCGCGGCTGTACGACCCGGCCGTGACCGAAGGCTACATCCTCGTCGGCGTGGATGAGCCGTCGGCGGAACTGGCCGGCCGTCTCGACCGCGCGCTGGCGTCGGTCGAGGGCGGCCAGGTGAAGATCATCGCCTGATCGGCTCAGTCCTCCTTCCAGGGATTGTTCGCGAACACGGCCACCTCGGGCCACAGCACGCGGCGCGGCATGTCGAGCGCCGCCATGATGGTCCGCGCGATGTCTTCCGCGTAGAGCTTGTTGGGGTTGTTGCGCCCGGTCCGGCCGCCCCAGTTGGTCTGCACCTCGGACGGGCACACCGAAATCACGCGGATGCCATGCGGCCTGAGCTCGGCCTGCCAGCACTGGCTGATGCCGCGGACCGCCCATTTGCTGGCCGCGTAGACGGTCCCGCGCGCCGCGCCCTTCATGCCCGACGTGGAGGCGATGTTCACGATGTCGCCCTCGCCCTGCGCCTTCAGCATCGGCACGACGCGGTTGGTGAGGTCGACCAGGCCGAAGACGTTGGTGTCGAACATCGCCTTCATGGCGTCGACATCGATATCGCCGATCTCCGCCGCGTAACCGAAGGCGGCATTGTTGACGAGGACGTCGATGCCACCCATGCGCGCCTGACAGGCCTCAACCGCCGTCGCGTTGTCGGCGCCGCTCGACACGTCGAGGCGCAGCCCGTGGGCGCCGGTGTCGCGCGCCACCTGCCCGATGAGCCCCTCGTCGCGCCCCGTGAACACCACGTGGTGCCCGGCCCTGCGGGCCAGGGCCACGGTCGCGGCGCCAATGCCCTGGCTGCCGCCCGTAATCAGAAACCGTCGTCCCGACATCACCCCTCCTGTGTGCTTCGGTCCGATTCTAGTCCCTGGCGGGGACTCCGAGGCCGGCGGGACGTGACAATGGTTGTCCCCCCGGGCGCCAATCCTGGACAGGCAGGTTCACATCTGGCTCGAAAATCACGCAAAGCCGATGCGGCGCGAGAGGCACGCAACTTGCTGTCCTACATCTCAGTTCTGACTTTTCGCTTCAGCTCCGCTGAAGGGGGAGGGCGCCGTGGGACCGTTGAAAGAGCTGCTGGCCAGCGATCACCGACAGACGCTGGAGTTCTTCTTCCTGGGGTTGCGCGAGGTCTCGGACCCGAACGTGGATCGGCAGGAGCTGCTCTACAACGCCAGCGTCCTGGCCCACTTCGCGCAGGTGTCCACGCGCGCCGCGGTCGACCTTCCGACACCGGGCGCGCTCGGTGATGTCTTCGATCAGTTCGTGCTCGACACCAGCCTGCACGGCGATGGCAGCATGATGGAAACCGCCGGCGCGCAGTGCCTTCTGCTGGCGGGCTTCTTCGAGGACCAGATGCGGCACCGGCACAAGATCCGCTGGTATGCGGAACTGGGCGCGGGCTTCTACCATCGCGCCGCCACGCACGAGGCCACGGCGCAGAAGGCGCGGTTGCTCCAGGGCATGGCGCAACACTTCGAGCCGTGGCGCCAGCGACACGCGCACCTGGGGCGAGAGTTACGCGACCAGGCGTACCTGCTGACGCCGCCACCGCCGCCGCCGCCGCCCACGATCATGTAGTGGGCCGCACGGCGCAGCGTCCTGGCGGTCTTACCCCGCCGCCGGGACGCTGAACAGCAGGCTGCAGCCGCCCCCTTCGTTGGCCGTCACGTCGAGCGTGCCCCCCTGCGCAACGGCGATGCGGCGGGCCGCGGCCAGCAGCACGGCGCCGGTTGGTCCCGCGGGGTGGGCGGCCCAGTCGGCCTCGAAGAACAGCGCGTGCGCCGACGCGGGCACGCGGACCGCGGTCTGGATGACCTCGATGGTGCGTGCCGCGGTGTCGAGCCGCGGCCCCACCCGGACAATGACCCGATTGGGGTCGGCGCGGTCGTCCACGAGCCTGCGCATCGCGTGCACCAGCCCGCCAATTGCGGCCGTCAGCATCCGCTCGTCGCCGAACACCTGGAAGGTCCCCGCCGGCACGTTGATGGACGGCGCGCCGCCCGTGAGCCGCTGCTCGGGACCGAATGCCGCCGCGACCGAGCCGAGCACCGACGCCAGGTCCACGAGGTCGAGCGCCGGCAGCGGGTCCTGCTGGAGCACAACCACCGCCTCGGCCAGCCACCTGGCCCGCTGGGCCTCGGCCCGCGCCAGTTCCACGGCCACGCGCTCCCTGAGGGACTGCCCTCGCGCGGGGATGGCGGCGAGCGCCTCGTGCACCGCTTCCACCGCCTCAACGATCGCGGTGGCCACCGCGGCCCCGGGCGCGGGGGGGCGTTCGGTCACCGGCGCCTCGGCGCGCGGGGGCCGGGCCAGCGCCTCCACGTAATGGGGCTCGGCCCGCATCCGGTAGTGGGCCGGCAGGCCTTCGCGAATGGCCGAGACCTCTCGGGTGCCATCGCTCTCGTCGCCGTTCAGCGCAGCATCCGCTTCGAACTCGTCATCGCGGGCACGCGCGGCGCCTGGGGTGCTCTCCGTGCGACGGGACGGGGGCACATAGGGCGGTATGAAGACTCGGGAATCGGACAAGGGGGGAACCTCGCAGCACGATTGAAGCGATAGTCTACCGCATGCCCCGCGGCGTACCATGGGGCTGTTGGCCGTGCCCTCCGTTTCGCCGTACCAGACGCTGGTCGCCTCGAAAGACACCGCCCTCGCGGTGCTCGCACTCGTCGCCATTGCCGGGCACCTTGCGATTCGTTACGGGCCGGGCGGCCCGTGGATGGCCCTCGGCCGGAACGCCGAGCAGTGGCCCCTGTTCATCGCGCTGGGCCTGGGCGGCATCCCGCTGGTGCTGGGACTGCTCGTGCGCCTGGTGAAGCGCGATTTCAGCTCGGATCTCCTTGCCGGCATCTCCATCGTCACCGCGGTGTTGCTGGGCGAGTACCTGGCCGGCGCGCTGGTGGTGCTGATGCTGTCGGGCGGACAGGCCCTGGAGTCGTATGCCGTGCGAAGTGCGTCGTCGGCGCTGCAGGCGCTGGCCCGGCGCATGCCCACCCTGGCCCACCGGCGCACGGACGGCGCCATTTCCGACGTGGGCCTGGACGAGGTCTCGCCCGGCGACGTGCTCGTGGTGTTCCCGCACGAGACCTGTCCGGTGGACGGCCTCGTCATCGAGGGCCGCAGCAGCATGGACGAGTCGTACCTGACGGGAGAGCCCTACGTGCTCTCGAAGGTCGTGGGATCGTCGGTGCTGTCGGGAGCGATCAACGGCGAAGGGGCGCTCACCATCCAGGCCGAGAAGCGGGCCGTGGACTCGCGCTACGCGAAGATCATGCAGGTGATGCGCGAGTCCGAGCAGCGCCGCCCGCACCTGAGGCGGCTCGGCGATCAGCTGGGCGCCGTCTACACGCCGCTCGCCGTGGGCATCGCCGTGGCGGCATGGCTGGCCAGCGGCGATCCGCTGCGCTTCCTCGCCGTGCTGGTGGTGGCCACGCCGTGCCCGCTCCTCATCGGCATCCCGGTGGCCATCATCGGCTCGGTCTCGCTCGCGGCGCGGCGCGGCATCGTCATCAAGGACCCGGCGGTCCTCGAGAAAGTGGACACGTGCCGCACAGCCATCTTCGACAAGACCGGGACGCTCACGTACGGCAGGCCGAAGCTGACGAAGGTGTTCGTCGCCGACGGCCTGACGCAGGAGCACGTACTCGGCACGGTGGCCAGCCTCGAGAAGTACTCGCGCCACCCCCTGGCCGCGGCGGTGATCGAAGCCGCGGACGAGGCGCGCCTCGCGCCGCACGAGGCGACCGAGGTGAGCGAGCGGCCCGGACAGGGCCTGCGCGGCGTCATCGGGGGCCGCACGGTGCTGGTCACCAGCCGGGCGCAACTCGTCCGCCTGCTGCCCGACGCGGCTTCCCTGCTTCCCCCGGTGTCGGGCGGTCTCGAGTGCGTCGTGGTGATGGATGGCCGGTATGCGGCCACGTTCAAGTTCCGCGACGAGCCGCGGCCCGAGGGGAAGACGTTCGTCCGCCACTTGAACACGCGCCATGGGTTCCAGCGGGTGCTGCTGGTGTCGGGCGACCGGGACGGCGAGGCGCGGTACCTGGCCGAAAAGGTGGGCATCACCGAGGTGCACGCGAGCCAGAGCCCTGAGCAGAAGCTGGCGCTCGTGCGGGCCGAGACCGCGCGCGCCAACACCGTCTATGTGGGCGACGGCATCAACGACGCGCCGGCGCTGACCGCGGCCACCGTGGGCATTGCGTTCGGACAGGCCAGCGACGTGACGGCCGAAGCTGCCGGGGCCGTCGTGCTCGACAGCGCCCTCGAGCGCGTGGACGAGCTGTTCCACATCGGCCGCCGCATGCGGCGCATCGCGCTGCAGAGCGCCGTGGGCGGCATGGCCCTGAGCGCAGTGGCGATGCTGGTGGCCGCTGCGGGATACCTGCCGCCGGTGGCGGGCGCGGTCACGCAGGAGGTGATCGACGTCTTCGCGGTGCTGAACGCCCTTCGCGCGGCGTTCGCCCCCCCGGTATTGCGGGACTACTGAGTCACCGCCGGAACCAGGTGCCGACCATCGTCCACGCATCGTACCCGAGCCGTTCGAACGCGCGCAGGGCGTCCTCGGGCCCGCCGAGCAGCACCATGGCAACCAGCACGGCCACCGCCATCGGGATCAGCGTCATCATGCTGTCCCGGCTCGCACCACCAATCCGCATCGGTCCTCCTCTCACGGCTCCTGGGTGGCCGGCCTCGCGCGGCCCGGCGCGTTGTATCCACCCACGCTTCGGATGACGAGATCCGGTCGTGGCGTCGAGATCTGCACCGCGCGCCAGGCCCCGTCGCGCGTGCTGTTGGTCGAGGTGTAGGTGATGAGGTAGCGCCGCCGCAGGTCGTCCACCACCCGGCGGTAGCGGTCGGCCAGCTGCGACACCTCCTCCGGGAAGTACGCGGCTCCACCGGACGCCTCGGCCACGCGTGACAGCCCCTCGTGGTCCACGCGCGGCCCCAGTCCGATGGCGTAGACCGTGGTCTCGGTGTCGCGCACCTGGGCCAGCACGTCCGCCAGGCTGTGCGTGCTGCCCGGCGCCGTGCCCGGGTTGTTCTCGTCGCGGCCGTCGGTCAGCACGACAACGGCGCGCCGTCCGGGCTGGCGCTGGAGGTAGGCCATCGAGTCGTACAGTGCGTCCCAGAGCGCGGTACCGCCGAGCGCCTGGTGCCCGGCAATGGCGTCGAGCGTGACCTGGCGCCGCGTGGAGAGCTCGTGCTCCACCACGACGCGATCAGAGAATTGGACCAGCGCGAGGGGATCGGCTGGACGAAGGGCCTGGACGAACGTGGTGGCCGCGGCCTTCACGGCGTCGAGCGCGGGCCGCATGCTGCCGCTGGCGTCGAGCGCCATCACGATCGACATCGGCGCGTTGGCTTCCTGGAACGACTCGAGCGTCTGCGGGACGCCGTCCTCGAGCACCGTCACGTCCGAGGCGGCCAGCGCCAGCACGGCCTCGGTATCGCCGGCGGCACTGAACTCGATCGTCGGCCGAATCGGCGGCGGAGCCGGCGCGAAGTAGCCGGACCTGGCCTTCACGGTGTACGACGGCTCCCCCACCGCCAGGCGAATGGCGCGATACGCGCCGTTCCATTCCTGGTTGGTGGGCGTGTAGGTGATGACGTAGCGGCTGTAGGCTTCGGTCGCGATCAGCGCGTGCACGTCGGGCAACTCGCGCTCGCGCGTGGGGAAGAACGCCCGGCCGCCCATCTGCGCGGCAATCTTCCGGAGCAGCGTTTCGCCCTTCAGCGAAATTCCAGCCACGCCCCCGATGCCGACGACGTAGACGGTGGCCTGCACGCGCTGGAGCGCCCTGAACGCCTCCTCGATGGACGTCTGGCTGTGCTCGTCGTAACCGTCAGTCACCAGCACGATCACCTGTCGTCCCTCGGCGCGCGCGAAGTAGTCCGGCAGCTGGGCGAGGGAGTCGAGGATGGCCGTACCGCCCACCGCGCGGATGCCGGCGATGGCCTCGGCAATCGTCGCCTCGTCGTTGGTGGGCCCCGTGACCGCTTCGAGCCCTCGCCGGAAGGGCGCCACGACCACCATATCGCCCTTGCGCAGCTTCGCTGCCAGGCGTCGCGCGGTCTTCCGCACCATGTCGATGCGGCGGGACATGCTCTGGGACCCGTCCACGAGCAACGTGAACGTCGTGGGCAGCATCTGCAGCTGCACGAGGTCGAGCCGCTGCCGCTCCTCGTCCTCGTAGAGGGAGAAGTGCTCGGCACCCAGGTTCGAGACGTAACGGCCAGCCTCGTCCGTGACGGTGGCTTCGACCAGCACCGACGACACCGCTGCCTCTTCGATCACCTCGAGCGATGCGAGTGACACGCGGTCTTCAACCGTGCCCCCCAGGCCATCGTCCACCTCGGCGCGGATGACGCGCGGCTCGTAGGGGTTCTCGTCCTCCCACTCGCTGACGTAGGGCGGGCCGTCGGTGTCCTCGCCCAGCAGCCGGTCGTCCACGAAGAACCGGACGCGGACCACGCCACCCGGCGCCGGTGTCACCACCTGCGCGACGACGCGCACCACGCCTGGCACGCCCGTACGGCCGAGGGGCGAGGTGATGCGGATGCTGCTCTCCGGCGTCTGCGCGCCCGCCGTGACCCACAGAGGCCAGATCAGGACCACGGCCGCCAGGGCCGCCGCATGTGGACCGACACGCGTGCGCACGGCAGTCCCCTACCCGTCGAGCGTGGTGGTGGCCGAGCCGTCGTCCACGAAGTAGGTCTGGAACGCCATCTTCAGCAGGGTCGTGGTGAGCTGCTCCGGCTCGCCGAGGTACTCGGCAATCGAGAGCGCCTGGGAGATGAGGTCGCGCGGATGGCAGCCGCGCAGGGGCATCTGCCGCGGCGCATATTCCTCCGCGAGGAGGTGGTTGACCAGGGACTCGTCGTAGGCGATGCCGCGCTGATAGCAGCAGCGTTCGAAGATCTGCTTGAAGTCGGCCACCGACGGGCTCTCGGCGAACACCTTGTAGTGGATGCGGCGGAGGAACGCCTCGTCCACCAGCTCGGTGGGCTTGATGTTGGTCGCAAAGACGATGAGCACGCCGAAGGGGACCGGGAGCTTCTGGCCCGTCTGCAGGGTCAGATAGTCCACGCGGCTCTCGAGCGGCGTGATCCACCGGTTGAGCAGCGAGGCCGGAGAGCAGCGCTGGCGGCCGAAGTCGTCGATGACGAGCACGCCGCCGTTGGCCGACATCTGGACGGGTGCCTGGTAGAAGCCCGAGACCGATCCGAAGGAGAGGTCCAGCTCCTCGAGCGTCAGCTCGCCGCCCACCGTGAGGAGCGGCCGCCGGCAGCGCACCCAGCGATGGTCCGGCGCGTGGCCGGTGTCGATTTCCTCGACGAACGGCGACCGATCGTCGAGCGTCTCGTGGATGACCGCGTCGTACAGCTGGATGATGTGGCCGTTGCTCTCGATGGCCTGAGGGATGGCGATCTCACCGTCCAGGAGATTGCGGATGGCCTGGGAGATGACGGTCTTGCCGTTGCCCGGGGGGCCATAGACGAACAGCGAGTGTCCGCCGTTGACCGCGGGGCCCAGCTGGTCGAGGACGCGCTGGCTGAGCACCAGCTCGCCGAACGCCTGCCGCACGCGATCGCGGGTAGCGGCGCGGGGCACCGCCGCCATGAACCCGCGCAGGTACGCCTCGTACCGCTCGAAGGGCACCGGCGCCGCGCCCACGTAGTGGCTGTGCTCGAGGAACAGCATCGCGCGCTGTCGACCGGCATCGGTGATGCGATAGACATAGGCAGGGCCGGCCACCAGCCCGCTGCCGAGCACCTCGACGAGGTACTGGTGCTTGACGTGATCCAGTACCGGCCCGATGGCCGAGTACTGCAGGCCCAGCCGCCGGCCGAGCTCAGCGCCGTTGAGCTCGCCGGAGAAGTGCAGAACCTTCAGGACGAGCTGCTCGAGCAAGTCGAACGACAGCCCGGTGTCCTCGATGGTGTGTGGCGCCACGGGGAAGGGCACCACCGGACCGGTGTAGGCGACAGGGGCGGCCAGCATCAGCGTGACTCCGGTTGAGTGACGGGCGGGCGCCGGCGGCGCGCGGCCTCGGCCTGCCGGCACAGGGCGATTGCGTCGCGCGTGCGACCTTCCGCCAGGGTCGCGGTGCACAGGTTCTCCAGCGCATATGCCGCGCCAGGGTCCAGCCGCACCGCCGCCTCGAACCGCTCACGGGCGTCGGCGCGGTGCCCCAGGCGGTAGAGCAGGGTTCCCAGCGTGTTCTGGGCCACGGGCCAGTCGGGCGCGAGTTGAATCGCCTGATAGGCGTGCGACAGGCCGAGGCCGGGCTGTCCCCAATCGCGCCACAGGCGCGCCAGGGCATCGAGCACGACCGGATCGGGCCCGTTCACGGTGAGACTTCGCGCGAGGTAATCGTGGGCGGTATCGAAGATACCGAGCTTCCGATAAACCTGCGCCACCTGCAGGTGGTGATCGGCGGTCGGCGCCAACAACAGTCTCAGCATCGCGTCCCGAAGCTGGGGGTTGGCCGACTCCAGGGCGGACATCGAGGCTGACAAGCGCGACGGTACGCTGGCGATCGACCTGCGCTCGAGCAGCTGGGGCGAGGTTGCCGGAGCGGAGGCCAGCGGCCGTGGTCCACCCAGGTCCACGGCCGGCGTCCCCGGCTTGACGAACCGGTCGGCGAGCGTGACCACGCCTCCCGAGGCGCAGCCCCCCGCTGACAAGGCCAGCACGGCTCCCAACAGCACTCGCAGACCGATCACGGTGGCGTCCTAGGAGTTGCGGCTGATACGGTCACTCCGGCGCTTGAAGTACAGGATCATCAACACGCCACCCAGCACGAACATGCCAATCTGCCAAGTTTCCACGGCATCCTCCTCGTCAAGACCGATCGATTACCGACCAACCCGCACCACGCGGGCTACTGTCCACCCCAGATGAACTGCCTGAAGATTCGAATCATCGACGGCCCCAGCACCACGACGTAGAAGGCCGGGAACAAACAGAACACCAGCGGGAACAGCAGCTTGACCCCCAGCTTCGCCGCCCTTTCCTCGGCGCGTTGTCGCCGCTTGGTGCGCGAGGATTCCGCGTGCGTCCGCAGGGCCTGCCCGATGCTCGTGCCAAACCGGTCGGTCTGCACCATCATGGCCACGAGCGAACGCACGTCGTCCACCTTCGTGCGCTCCGCGAAGTTCTTGAAGGCCTCCAGCCGCGGCTTGCCGGCCCGCGTCTCGGCCGACACGAGCTCGAGTTCGCGAGCCAACTCGGGATAGGGCAGCGCCAGTTCCTCGGCCACGCGATTCATGGCCTGGTCGAGACCCGAGCCCGACTCGATGCACACGATCATCAGGTCGATGGCATCGGGCAGACCATTCTGGATGGCCCGCTTCCGCGCCTCGATGGCGCGCCCGAGCCAGAGCGTCGGCAGGAAGTACCCGACGCCGGCCGCCACCATTGCGAGCAGCAGGCCCGTGCCCGGTCCGAAGGCCCGGTAGACCACCAGGGAGAAGGCCACGGGCATCGCGATCTGGGCCAGCGCGAACAGGGTGGCCGGCCAGGGGCCCACGTAGCCGGCACTGGCCATCATCCGCTCGATGCGCCCCATCTCCTTCGGCGACTTCGGCACGAACGTGCGCAGACGCCGCAGGAACGGCGAGCCGGTGTCTTCGATCACCGACGAGGACGCGGGCCCCGACGAGGGCGAGGCCGCCAGACCCGACAGACGGCGACGTACGATCTGCGGATCGGTGAGCAGCCAGACCAGCGAGGCCGTGGCCGCTGCGACGGCCACGAAGATGACGGCGATCGGGAGGATGAGCGGAAAGTTCACGGCTAGTACTCGATCCGCACCATGCGGGAGATCACGAACGTACCCACGATCTGCAGCGTGACCGCGATGACGATGAGCCGCACGCCCAGGGGGTCTTCCCACAGAATGCGCATGAAGTCTGGCGACAGCAGGAACAACACGCCCGCCAGGGCTGGGGGCAGGCACGACAGCACCCAGGCGCTGATGCGGCCGTGCGCCGAGATGACCCTGATCTGGCGCTTCAGCTTGAAGCGCTCGCGCATCACGCTCGCCAGGTTGTCGAGCACCTCGGAGAGATTGCCGCCCGACTCGCGCTGTGTCAGCACGGCCGTCACGAAGAAGCGGGCATCGAGGACGGGCACCCGGTGGGCCATCGCGCGCAGGGCGTCCGGGAGCGACATGCCGAAGTTCTGCTCGTCATACAGGCGCCGGAACTCGTGGCCGACCGGCGCGGGAATCTCATCGGCCACCATCGACAACCCGGTGGTGAACGCGTGGCCGGCACGCAGGGCCCTCGAGATCAGGTCGATGGCCTCGGGGAACTGCTCCTCGAACACGCGCAGGCGGACCGCCCGCTTGCGGGCCACGAAGAGGTACGGCAGCAGCCCACCGACCACGCTCATCACCGCCACGGCGCTGAACATGCCGGTCAACATCCAGGCCAGCACGCCGCCGGCCGCGGCGGCCACGGCCACCATCAGGATGAACGCCCCCACGGTGATCGTCAGGCCGGACTCCACGAGCAGCCGCTCCACCGGGCCCGCCACGTTCTTCCGGTGGCGCAGCAGGCGGTCGAGGAGCGGGATGTGGCTCAGCCGGGCTTCGCCAATCACCAGGCTCGCGCTCTGGCGCTCGATCCGGTAATCGCGCAGGCGCGCCACGGCCGCCGAGCGCTCCGAGGCCTCCGGCCGCAGCACCAGCAGCCAGTAGGTGCCGAACATGAGCAACACCGCGATGACGAACGTCGCAATCGCAATGGTCATGACGTCCTCCTACTCCACCGCCACCCGATGTTCGAACAGCTCTGGCGGCATGCGGTAGCCGGCCGTCTGCAGCTGTTGCGCGCATTTGGGCCGGATGCCCGTGGCCTTGAACACGCCGGTCACGCGACCGTCGGGCTTGAGCCCGGTGCGCTCGAACAGGTAGATGTCCTGCATGGTGATCACGTCCTGCTCCATGCCGGTGATCTCCGAGATGGCCGTGACACGCCGGTGACCGTCGGAGAGCCGCGTCAGCTGGACGACGAGGTTGACGGCTGAGGCCACCTGCTGACGCACGGCGCGATCGGGGATGTTCAGGTCGGCCATCGCGACCATCGTGTCGAGCCGGTACAGCGCGTCGCGCGGGCTGTTGGCGTGAATCGTGGTCAAGCTGCCGTCGTGGCCGGTGTTCATGGCCTGGAGCATGTCCAGCGCTTCTTCGCCGCGCACCTCGCCCACGACAATGCGATCCGGCCGCATACGGAGGGCGTTGATGACGAGCTGTCGCTGCTTGACGGCGCCCTTGCCTTCGATGTTCGCCGGTCGAGTCTCGAGGCGCACCACGTGGCGCTGTCGCAGCACGAGTTCGGCGGCGTCCTCGATGGTGACAATGCGCTCGCGGTCGGAGATGAAGCCGGACAGGACGTTCAGGAACGTCGTCTTGCCGGCGCCGGTGCCACCGGAGACCAGGATGTTGAGGCGCGAACCGACCGCGGCCGTCAGGAAATCGAGCATGGGCTGGGTGAGCGATTGGCGCGCCACCAGGTCCTGCGCACCCAGCTTGTCGGTGCGGAACCGGCGAATCGAGAGCACCGGGCCGTCGAGCGACAGCGGCGGGATGACGGCGTTGACGCGCGATCCGTCGGCCAGGCGCGCATCTACCATGGGGCTCGACTCGTCGATGCGTCGGCCAACGGAACTGACGATGCGCTCGATGATGCGCAGCAGGTGCTGGTCGTCCTTGAACACCAGCTCGGTGGTCTCGAGCCGTCCCTCGCGCTCGATGAAGATCTGGTCGGCCCGGTTGACCAGGATGTCCGAGATGGACGGGTCGGCGAGGAGTACCTCGAGCGGGCCCAGGCCGAAGAGCTCGTTGAAGACATCGGTGATGAGCGTCTCGCGCTCGAAGAGGCTGAGGGGCATGCTGGCCCGCTCGGCGTCGAGCAGCGAGACGATGAGGCCGCGGATCTCCGGCTCGGCCTGCGCGCGGCCCACGCGGTTCAGCCGATCGAGGTTCAGCCGGTTGAGGAGCGTCCGATGGATCTTCTCCTTCAGCTCCTGGTAGTGCGCCTGGCGGACATCCACCGTCGGGCTGGCACCGGGCGGCGCGAAATCGTTCAGTGATGGCATTGGAATCCCTTCACCTCGCGGGTTCACCGGCGCCCGCCCAACAGGCCGAACAGGCCCGACTTGACCGAGTCCTTCGACCGGGCCGGCAGTCCGGCCACGTCGCGCGCGAATTCCTCGAAGGATTCGGCCAGCCGCCCCTGGCGCTCGAGCATCAGCGGCGTCCCACGATTGAGGGCCGCGACAGCCGTGCGATAGTCGCTGGGGAAGATGTACTTCACCGAAGCGCCCAGCACGCGTTCCACGTCGGCCTGGCGGATGTCCGACAGCGGATCGAACCGGCTGATCGCCAGTTTCACGCGGTCCGCCCCACAGCGCATCCTGAGGTCGTTGGCGATGCGGCTCGCGCTGCGCAGCGTCGCCATCTCCTGGTTGGCCACCACGACGACGGTGGACGTCGCGTCGATGGCCTCGATCATCGTGGCGTCGGCCCGTGGACAGTCGAGCACGACGAAGCGATAGGCGGTGGCCGCGAACTCGATGAGGCCGCGCACGCGCATGGCTTCGACTGTGCCCTTGAGCGGACGGTTCGACGAACCGAGCAGGTCGGGACCGGCCTTGGTCGGCGACACGAGCGCCTTGAAATAGGTCTCGTCCAGCCGATGGATGTTCTCGATTGCGTCCAGCACTGAGAAGCGCGGCTCGACGCCGAAGAACACGGCGGCGTCGCCATGCGCCAGGTGCAGATCCATCAACAGCGTCGATTCGCTCGGCGCCGCGCGCAGCGCCGTGGCCAGGTTCACGGCCACCGTGGTGGTGCCCACGCCGCCCTTGGCGCCCAGCACCGCGATGGTCCGTCCCATCCTGGGCTTGGTGACGGGCCGCGCAACGCGCTGCAGCGCGGCGTCCAGCTCCGCCAGGTGGAGCGGCTCGGCCAACCACTCGTTGACGCCCATTCGCATCGCTTCGAGCATCTCGGTCGGATCGAGCGTCCGCGCGACGATGACGATGCCGGCGCCGGGAAACTGCCGCTTGACGTGCCCGATTTCGCGCGGGAGCCGCGCGTGGGCGCGCACGTCGAAGACGAACGCGTCGGGCCCCTTCGAGCCGAGCGGATGGACCGACTCGAGGTCGGGCAAGGCCACCGACGAGGCACGAAACCCGCGCTCCCGCAGCCCGGCCAGGAGGTCGCGATCGTCCGAGCCCACGAGACAAACGGCAATTGGCACTCTGCTCACCTCACCAACGCGATGCTGACGACGAAGGCCGCACCGGGCGTGTCGCTCGTCCCGCTGCGCGGCGCCGTCGGATAGGTCGTCAGATAACCAAGGACGTCGTTCCCGTCCACCATCCCCTGGATGAAGAACCCGAGGACCTTGACCACCGTGATGTCGATGCGCCCGCTGGCACGTCCGGCATCGTAGATGTCCGGGTTGAAGACCGGGATGGCGACGAGACGCGGGCTGAGGGCGCAGGGGTTGGCGGGCGCAGCCATGCAGCCACCCGCGATGCCCCCCTGGCCGTCGTTGAGGGACGTGTCCCAGTGCGCTCCGGGGTCCTGCGCGATCAGATCGCGGATGCCCTGGCCGGTGGGTCCAATCATGTTGCCAGGCTCCACCTGCAGCACCGTGCCCTCGCCGATGACCGTGGGATCGCACGTGGCGATGTTGTCCCGGTAGTTCGCCCCGCCAGGTCCCTCGTCCGGATTGATCACGACGGGGTGGAACCAGCCCGGCGCGATGGCCTGGTTCGGGAGACCGGCCTTCAAGACGATGGGCCGGCCGTAGTCGGATCCGCCGAGGGCGGTGGATTCGCGGGTGAAGCCCGTCCCGTAGGGACCGTACTGACCGCCGGGCGCGCCGGGCGCCTCGTAGTAGTCGGCCGGGTTCAGCAGCTGTCCCCTGTTCCCGCCGTTGGGCACGTAGCGCTCGAAGGAATCCTCTTCACTCCAGCCCACCTCGCCCTGGTCGTTCCGAAGCTCCAGCCACTTGTCCGCGATGGCAAAGGGCTTGACGCAGTCGGTGGAGTCGCCGAACAAGACCTCCGCCGTGGCCGTGGCGCGTACGCCCTGCTCGTTGATGCCGACCAGGCGCGAGAAGAAGGTCGGCAGAGGACTGCCGCCGGCCCGCTGGTTCCGGAACACGTTCACGCGGATGCACGCATCAGAGCCGGCGCCCGGTGAACCCGGCGGACACACGGGGAAGGTCACGTCCCCAGGCGTGACATCCGGCGCCTCGCCCCAGACCGCGTTCTGCGCGGCCACGTCGAGGGCGCTCTGCCGGGCCAGGGCCTGGTCGTCCATGTTGACGAATCCGAGGGAAATCGCGCCGGCCATCGCAGCGGCGTCTGCCGCGTTCTGCGCCTGTCGGCGCGCCACCCACATCACGCCGTAGTCGATGACAAACGCGCTGAGGGCCATCAGGCTCACGAGCGCGATGGCCACCTGAACCAGCACCGCCCCTCGCTCCGACCCCGCGCGTCCGTGCGTCCTGCGCATGGTTGTCCTCCCGGCCTTCTCGCTCCGCTCAGCGGCCCGGCGGACGGCGCACCGCGCCGGTAGGGGTGGTCGGCGGCCGCGTCGTGCCACCCTCGGGGCCGTCCACCATCTCGGGCGGTGGCTTCTGCCCCTCGTCGCCGGCCGGGTCGATGAAGTCGCCCGGGCGCGTCGGCAGCAGCGGCACCTCGTCGGGGTCGAGCGCGCGCACCAGGCGCGGCGTGATGAGCACCATCAGCTCGGTCTGTTCCGCCCGCTCGGCCTTGCTCTTGAACAGGTAGCCGATGATCGGCAGCTTGCTCAGGATGGGAATGGCCTGCCGGTCGGTCTGCGAGATGTTGTTCATCAGGCCGGCGATCGCGAAGGACTGCCCGTCACGAAGCTCGACGTCGGTCTCGGCTCGTCGCGTGTTGAGGGCCGGGATTCGGAAGCCCGACAGGATGATGCCGTTGTTGAAATCGAGCGAGCTCACCTCGGGCCGGAGCTTCAATCGGATGACGTCGCCGGCAATCGTCGGGCGGAACGTGAGCCGGATGCCGAACTCCTTGTAGATGACGCTCACCTGCCCCGTGATGCCCTGGACGACCGGGATGGGAATCTCGCCGCCCGCCAGGAAGCTGGCCTCCTCGCCGTTGTAGGCGATGAGGTTCGGTTCGGCCAGGCTCTGCAGGAACCCGCGGCCCTGGAGCGCCTTGAGCACGGCGCCGAAGCCCTCCTCGCGGTTGAAGAAGAACAGGTTGAGGAAGTCGGAGAACTCGAGCCCGCCCACGCCGCCTTCGTCGTCGTGGTCCGGACCCGCGAACTGCTGTGTCGTGGAGCGCGACGTGAAGGCCGTGCGCGTGGAGAAGAGCGTGATTCCGGCCTGCAGCAAGGCGTTCCGGTTGACCTCGGCAAAGCGCACCTGGAGCATCACCTGCTTGCTGGGCGAGCCGCTCGGCAGCTGCAGCATGTTGACGATGGACGACTTGGACAGGGCGGCCTTGGCCACTTCGGCGGCGCGCAGCATCACGTCGTTGTTCGACACCGTGCCGGACAGAATCACGGCCTCGTCGGTGATGCCCACGTTGATGTTCTCGCCCGGGAACAGCTGCTGCAGGTTCTGCTGCAGCGTGCTCACGCCGGTGTCCACGACGATGTCGAAGTGTTTGCGGGTGTCGCCGCCCCACACGATGAGACTGACGGTGCCGGCGCCCTTGCCGTCCACCAGCACCTCGCGGGGCTTCACCACCACGGCGTCGGCGATATCGGGGTTCGTCACCGCGATGCGGGTGATGTCGAAGTCGGTGAGCAACACCGTGGACCGTCCCGCCGTCAGCAGGACGCGCTCGGCCGGCTCCGGGCCCTGCGCCGACAGGGGCTGCCCGCCCATCGTGCCAGTCACGACGAGGACGACGATTACGGACCGCAGGGCCGTGGACCAACTCGGGAAGGTCATCTCACCACCTCGGAAGTGCGCTTCGCCGCGCGAATGGTCTCGACCGCGTACACCGACGGCGGGGGGGGCGCCGGGGGGGGCACCGCGCGACGGACCCCCTGCACCACTTTGGTGACCGGCGGCGGCTCGGGCGCGCCCATCAGGGACGCCATGCGCGTGCCCTTGGTCTCGGTGGGCTCGGTGTCGAGCGGGTTTCGCAGCGTCAGCATGATCTGCCCTTCGGCCGACGCCAGCGCGATGCGCTCGGCATCCTCGGGCGTGACGAGCAGCGTCACCACCGTGCTCGGCACGGGCTTGCCGTCCCGGGCCTGTTCCTGGTCGAAGCGTGTGCCCGCGGTGAGCACCTGCACGTTGGTGACGACCACGCGCGACATGCTTTGCTCGCGCTGCGCCAGCGTGACCACCACATCCACTCGCGTGCCAGGCACCACGAAGCCCGCGACGCCGATCACCTCGTTGACCTTCACGGAGATGGCGCGCATGCCCGCGGTGATGGTCGGCGGCAGGCCGGCCCCCGCCTCTGGCACGGCCACCTTGGTGGCCGTGAGCGGCTCGTTCTCGACCACCGACGCCACCAGGCCGCGGTTCACCACTTCTTCGACCGTGCTGAAGCCGCCGGCCACCGGGCTGCTCGACGGCCAGGCCACCAGCCGCACGTCGCTGGCGGTCAGCATCGTGCCGACAGGCAGAGTCCTCGACGCGACCGCGACCTGGTAGCTCTTGACCTCGACTTCGCGCACCGGGATCCGCTGCACGGCGCGATACACAAACAGGCTGGCGACGCCCGCGACCAGCACGGACAGCAGGAAGACCAGAAGGGTTCGGTTGGTGCGGTTCATGGAATCTCCACCAGACTAGGAGCCGCCGGCGATCTGACTGCGCATGGTCGACTGTGCCGTCAGCGTGACCGACGCGGCCGACGCCCCGCCAACCAGCGTGACGATGGGCGTGATGTACTGAAGGGTGTAGACGTGAGTCACGGTCACCTGTACACCCGGCCAGTTGCCGCCACCCGCGCCGGGCAGCGAGACGGGCGTGGCCACGGCCGTCACAACCCCAGGCACGCCGCCGTTGGTGGCGTAGGCCTGGACACGGGCCTGCGCGTCGGCGGCGGTGTACCCCGGCATGGTGGCCACACGCGCCCCTTCCACCGCCGCGTTGGTCAGCACCACATAGCGCTGGAACAGAAAGCCGAAATCCACGATCCCCATCACCAGTAGGAGCAGGAGGGGTGTGACAATGGCCATCTCGATGAGCTCGGCCCCACGCTCGGACCGCACGAAGGCCCTGGACGTCATGCGCGCCATAGCGTCACCACCAACCCCACCATGATCGGGAGCGCGTAAGGCAGCCGTAGCCCCTTGCCTGCGTCGAGCGTCAGCTCGGGCAGCGGCTTGAGGCCAACCAGCCACCAGTAGCCGAGGAGGGTGCGGATATTGCGGAGGGCTTGCCGCAGATAGCCGCGCCAGAGCGCCACGACCACCGCCAGCACGCCACCCGCCAGGGCGCCGTAGATCGCCACCTGCAGTGTCGGCTGCCATCCGATCCACGCCCCGATCGCGGCCATCAATTTCACGTCCCCGGCGCCGAGCGCACCCAGGGCGAAGAACGGAAAGAACACCAGCAGGCCCGCCAGCAGGCCCTTGCCGAGGAACGCCGCGCCCGCGCCCTGCGGCGCCAGCAGGTGGAACACGAGCCCGGCCGCAATAGCCCCGAAGGTGAGTGCGTTGGGGATGCGGGCGCTCCTGAGATCCGTGGCGCACGCCACGCCGCCGATCAGAAGCGCCGCAAGCTCGGCCACCGCTACGAGCCCTCACCTGGATTCGGAACTTCCCAGAGATCCTGGGTCTGCGTGTCGAAGTTCTGGTACGCCACGCCGATGGCGGTAGTAATGGCCGGCCAGACCGCGATTCCCGCGAGCCCGATACCCGCCGTCAGCAGGGCGTACTCGATGAGGTCCTGCCCATGCTCATCCCGGATGAGTCGCGCCAGAAGGAATCGCATGATGAGTGCCTCTCGAGTTGTGTCCCCGGCGAACACGCGCCGGGGACGCTCAAGCGACTAGTTGATGTCGGTGACCGCAGTCAGGATGCTGTTGTAGGCAGTCACCAGCTGGGCACCGATGTTCGGCGCGATCGGAATGACCACGATGCTGATTCCAGCGGCCAGCAGGGCGTACTCGATGACGTCCTGCCCGCGATCCTCGGCCAGCAGACGCTTCAGAAGGTTCTTCATGCTCGCTCCACGTTGGGGGGGGTGACGCTGTGCCGCGAAAGACCCCCGTCGTTCTTCCGCAGACGTTTCAGGCCCGCCCGAATCCTGGCGCGCCTGCCGGTTCTGTCAAGCGGCGAACATTACTGCAATCGAGGTGCCCCGGCCACGGAGGTTCGGGCCGTCACGCGCCTAAGCGATTGCGGGGATTGACCTTGTGGCACTCATCGCAGAGGTGGCTTCGGGAAGATCCAAGGAGGCCACGCCAAAAGAGTCATCGTCTCAGGTGACTATGGTCGACCGTTATTGAACCTTGTCGAGCTGCGGTCGTCTCAGGTCAGGATAGGTCGCGATTCCCAGTCCTGCAGAGGATCCTGTCCCCGACCTGCAGTCCAGCCAGTGCCGCCTCCCCCGCCGGCAGCTCGAGAACGGCAAAGGCCGTCAGCCACACCGCAAGCCGGCGGGGCGGCACGGCGGGGCGGCAGCGCACGACCCGCCCGTCACGCCGAACGAAGACGATGTCGATG
>Ga0209705_10000356_pt1 | contig 23905 bp, 26 predicted proteins | sample PPLLaktember2015_5_FD_187262 | JGI IMG/M metagenome (GOLD analysis project Ga0209705, IMG submission 187262) | Freshwater sediment microbial communities from Prairie Pothole Lake near Jamestown, North Dakota, USA - PPLs Lake P8 Core (1) Depth... | ecosystem: Environmental > Aquatic > Freshwater... | reverse complement strand
TTCGGTAGTGCATCTGACACATGCCTCGGGTGTATTCGAGGCGTTCGCACCGCTCGACCGAGCAGAGGGGCTCTATGGCTCGAAGGTATCGGCGCGATGGGACAGATTCGGCCCCGATTAGCCCCAACGTCTCCGCAGTCCTGGCAGCGCCGACCCGAGGCGTTCGATCACCGTGGTATCGGAGCGGGGCCAGACGTTGACCAGGAAGAAGCCGACCCCGATCGGGGCGAGTGATTCCACTCTCGCCGCCAACCCCTCGACGGTGGCGTGCTCGCCGCGGGCGATCTCCTCGTGCATCCAGACGATCTCGTCTGGGTCGCGCCCGCTGGCGGCACACGCCTCGCCGAGGGTGGCTCCGTCGGTGGCGACCTTGTCCGCCGATCCGGCCGCGTCCCACAGGTCTCCGTAACGGGCGAGGAGACCGAGCATCCGGCGACGCCGGCTTCCGATCAGGACTCGCAGCCTCCCGTTGACCGGTTCTGGCTGGAACGGTGCCCCGACCAGATGCAGATGCTCGCCCTCGAAGTCGGTGGTTTCGTTTGCCTCCATCAGCCGGATCGCCTCCAGTGTCTCGGCAACCATGTCGACCCGGGCAGAAGGTGGTGGGAAGGGGATCCCGTATGCCGCGTGCTCCCGCTCGTTCCAGCCGGCACCGATGCCGAAGATGAACCGGCCTTCGGAGATGTGGTCCAGGGTCACCGCCTGCTTGGCCAGGACCGCCGCCGGCTTGTGGGTGACGCTGGCCACGTAGACCCCGAGGTCGATCCGGGGCACCTCCCGGGCCAGACCGGAGAGCAGGGTGAACGCTTCCAGCTGTGCCCCCATCTCTCCTTCCCAGTCGGACATGTAGTGGTCGACCACGAAGGCGGCATCCCAACCGGCCGCCTCGACTCTCGACCAGAGCCCGCTCATCTCCTCCCACGACCGCCACATCTGCGGGGTGACGATGCCGAACCGGATGGGATGGCCCCGGTCCCGGATGTCGGTCACGATCGGTTCACCCCGTCGCGCCAGGCCAGCCAGTCCGCTCCTTGGGCGAGATCCCAGCCCGGGCCATTGAAGCCAAGGGTGAACTGGGCGAACCCCATCTCCACATAGGTGGGTGCATCCTCGGTCAGGAACCTGCCGAGATCTTCGGGTTCCACCCCGAGCCCCCACTCGATGTCCCGTGGGTCACGGCCGATTTCGCCGCACCACCGCACCAGTGCTTCGGCCTTGGGCACCATCTCGTCGGGGTGATCGGGAAAGCCCCCATGCCACGAGTCGGCGTGCCCGGCCACCATGCGCAGTGTCTTCCGCAGCCCGCCCCCGGCGATGAGGATCGGGATGCGGCGGATCGGTGGCGGGTTGAGCTTGTCGAGACGGGCCTCGATCCGGGGCAGGACCTCGGAGAGCCGGTCGAGTCTCCAGCCGGCGGTCCCGAATTCGTAGCCATATTCCTCGTAGTCCCGCCGGAACCATCCCGAGCCGATCCCGAGGATCAGCCTTCCCGAAGAGATGTGGTCGACGGTGCGGGCCATATCGGCGAGTAGGTCCGGGTTGCGATATGAGTTGCAGGTGACCAAGGCGCCCAATTCGACCCTCGAAGTCTGCTCGGCCCAGGCGGCGAGCATCGTCCAACACTCGAAATGGGCTCCGTCACGGTTCCCGTAGAGCGGGAAGAAGTGGTCCCAGGTGTAGAGCAGGTCGAATCCCATCTGCTCGACGCCGCTCACCGCAGCTCGCAGCTGTTGGTAGTCGCCATGCTGGGGATGCAGTTGCGCCGCGATCCGGACCGGTCGCCTCGTAGTGTCCGAGCTCATCCGCTCGAGTCTGAACCTTCCCACCATGGGAAGGTCAAGTAGGGTGTTGGGGTGTTCACCATCGGCGAGTTCTCCGGGCTCACCGGGGTCTCGGCCAAGAAGCTGAGGCACTACGACGGAATCGGCCTGTTCCGGCCGGCCTGGGTCGATCCGCGGTCCTCGTATCGCTACTACCTGGCCACCCAGATCCCCCAACTGCAGCGCATCGTCGCACTGCGGGACCTGGGAATCCCGTTACGGCGAGTGGCGAGCCTCGTCGTAGATGGCGGCTCACTTCGCTCCGAGTTGCTCAAGCGCCGTCGCCAGGTCCTCGACGAGCAGCGCCGACTCGAACGGCGCCTCGCCGCGTTGGAGATCAGGATCGATGAAGCCGAGGGCATGGACGTCGTGGTCCGCGCCCGACCACCGGGGCGATGGGCCTCGCTTCGCAGGCTGGTGCCCCCCCACACCGACCTGGGCGACCTCTTCATCGAGGTGGAGACCGCGGTGCGAGACGCCGGGACACGGGCTCGCCGCCCGCCGGTGGCCATCGGGCACTCGAGGAGCGGAGACGAGATCGATATCGAGATCCTGATCCCGGTGACGCGCCCGTTCCCGCCGACAGGGCCGGTGCGCGGCTTGTCCACTCCGGCGGCGATCGTGGCCACAACCCTCCATCACGGCGAGTACCCGGCACTGTTCGAGGCGGGGTCATGGGCGGGTAAATGGGCCGAGGCAACGGGGCATGTCGTCGCCGGGCCGCCATGGGTGGTCTATCTCGGTTTCTCGGCCGAGCCCGAGCTGGCCCTCCCCTCGGGCTTCCTCGCCACGAGCCCCGCCGACTACGTGACGGAGGTCCAGGTTCCCCTGGCGGGTGAGAAGTAGCCTCCGGTGGTGGACGCACAGACTTTGACCTCAGTGGAGTCGAAAGGCGGGTGGGGCAGGCTCACCAGGTCACAGACAGAGCTCATCTTCACGATCATCCTGGCGATGGCCGCGGTGGGGACGGCATGGGCCGCATTCCAAAGCGCGAAGTGGAGCGGTCTTCAAGCCATCTCCTTCGCCGAGGCATCTGTGGCCAGGACCGAGTCGGCCAAGATGGCCAACGAGGCAAACAACCTTCGGTCGCTCGATGTGATCGCATTCTCGGAATGGCTCGCCGCGGTTAACCAGGAGACCGGGGCCGACCCTGCCGCCTACACCGAGATGTGGACCCCCCAGGAGGGAACCGCATCGGCCTTCTACTACACACGCTTCCGTGACGAGTTCAAGACGGCCTTCGACGCGTGGCTGGCTCTCCGCCCCCTCAACGACCCGGATGCTCCCAGTACCCCGTTCGTGATGCCTGAGTATCAGTTGGCGGCACAGACCGAGGCCGCCGAATTGGTAGCAGTGGCCGAGCAGAAGGCTGCGGACGCCCTCGAGAACAACCAGCGATCCGACAACTATGTGCTGCTCGGCGTCCTCTTCGCCATGGTGCTGTTCTTCGTGGCCCTGGGCGGGAAGACAGAGGGTGGGACGAGCCGACTCGTGCTCCTCGTTCTAAGTGGCATCACCTTGGTGGCTTGTCTCGGGGTGATGGCCACGTTCCCGGTGCGGGTCTGACCCACCGGCGAAGCGCACATTTCCCCTCCCTATACTCCCGCCCGCTCCGAGTCCTTTTGATCCCTGCGGAGGTCTCTCCCTATGTCGGACACGATGCTCTACCTCGCGCTCGCCGCGGGGGTGGCGGCCCTCCTGCTCGCGGTCTTTTACGCACGGTCGGTGCTGGCCGCCCCGCAGGGGAACGAGCGCATGGTCGAGCTGGGGGCAGCGATCCGCGAAGGGGCGATGGCGTTCTTGCGCCGCGAGTACCTTTGGGTCTCGGTCTTCGTGATCGTGATGGCCGTGCTCATTGCGGTCTTCCTCGATTGGGGCCGTCCCTGGGGAGCGATCGCCTACGTGTTCGGTGCGGTGCTCTCCGCTGCAGCCGGCTTCTTCGGGATGCGGATCGCCACGCAGGCGAACACCCGAACAACGGAGGCCGCCCGTATCGGTGGCATTCCCGCTGCCCTGCCCGTTGCCTTCCGCGGCGGTGCCGTGATGGGCTTCACCGTCGCCGGGCTCGGTCTGCTTGGTGTCGGCCTCGGTTTTCTCGTCTTCAACCAGATACTCGAATTGGACAGCTGGGCGGACATTGTCACCGCCATCGGTCTGGGCGGCTCGTCCATCGCCCTGTTTGCCCGGGTCGGGGGTGGCATCTACACCAAGGCAGCGGATGTCGGGGCAGACCTGGTGGGCAAGGTCGAGGCGGGCATCCCCGAGGACGATCCCCGCAACCCGGCGGTGATCGCCGACAACGTCGGTGACAACGTCGGCGACGTAGCCGGGATGGGTGCCGACCTCTTCGAGTCATACGTCGGCGCCCTGGTCGCACCGATCGCATACGCCGCCCTCGTCTTCGGAGGCTCTGTTTTCATCGAGGAGGCCATCATCTTCCCTCTGGCGGTCGGCGCCCTGGGAATGTTCGCAGCCATCATCGGGTCTTTCTTGGTAAGGGCCAAAGGCGACGACGATCTTGCGGCCGCTCTCCACCGCGGCACCAACTTCTCTCTCATCGCGACGGCCGTGGGTGTCCTCGGGCTGAGCTATTGGGTCTTCGGCGACGTTGCCGAGAACCCGCTCGGGATCTGGCTTGCCGTCGTCGCGGGCCTCGCCGTTGGGTGGTTCGTGGGCAAGATCTCCGAGTGGTTCACCTCGGACCACTACAAGACGGTCAAGGAGATCGCCCGTCAGTCTCAGACCGGCCCGGCCACGGTGATCATCTCCGGGATCGCCGAGGGGATGCGCTCTGCCGCCTTCTCGGTAATCGTCGTGGCCGGTGGCATCGGCGTTTCCTACTTCGCCGGTGACTGGGCGCTAGGTGACGGCGGTGGGATCTACGGTGTAGCAATCGCCGCCATCGGCGTCCTCGCAACTTTGGGCATCACCATCTCGGTCGACGCCTACGGGCCCATCGCCGACAACGCAGGCGGAATCGCCGAGATGGCCCATCTGCCTGCGGAGGTTCGGCAGGCCACTGATGCTCTCGATTCACTGGGCAACACCACCGCAGCCGTCGCCAAGGGTTTCGCGATAGCCTCGGCAGCGGTCACGGCCCTCGCCCTCTTCTCTGCCTTCACCCAGGCGGTCGAGCTCGACTCGATCAACCTGACCCGCGTCGAGACCACCATCGGCCTGTTCATCGGGGCGATGTTCCCGTTCCTCTTCGCTGCCTTGACCATGAACGCCGTGGGAAGAGCGGCGTTCAAGATGATCGACGAGGTGCGCCGTCAGTTCCGGGAGATCCCTGGGCTGAGGGAGGGCGACCCGGACGCCAGGCCCGAGTATGCGGTCTGCGTGGACATCGCCACGGCCGGTGCGCTTCGGGAGATGATCATCCCCGGTTCGCTGGCGATCGCCCTGCCCCTGGTGGTCGGGTTCATCGATGTCGAGGCTCTGGGCGGCCTCCTAGCCGGCTCCCTGGTGACTGGCTTCCTCCTGGCCATCTTCATGGCCAATGCCGGAGGGGCGTGGGACAACGCCAAGAAGTTCATCGAGTCTGGGGCGTTTGGTGGAAAGGGGTCGGACAGTCACAAGGCCGCGGTGATCGGCGACACCGTGGGCGACCCGTTCAAAGACACCTCGGGCCCGGCGATGAACATCGTGATCAAGGTGATGACGATCGTCTCGTTGATCTTCGCCTCGGCCTTCGTCGGCTGAGCGCTCCGCTCATCACGTCGTGCCCGGTACGTTGTGCGACAGAACCGAGTCCTCACGACGTATCACACAGAACGCAGAACGCACATGCCCTCGATAACCCTCATCCGCCACGCCGAGTCACAGGCCAACTACGACGGCGTCTGGAACGGGAGGATCGACGGGCCGCTCAGCCCGCGCGGGGAGGCGAGTCTCGAGCTCCTCGGCGCTCGGCTCCGCCGTCACGGCTTCGACGTGGTGCTCAGCTCGCCCCTCGAACGTGCCCGCCGCACTGCGGCCTCGTTCACAGACGATGTCGAGGTATCGGAGGAACTGACCGAGCTCGACATCGGTCGATGGGAGGGGCTGACCCGGGAGGAGATCCTCTCGCATGGTGGAGATCGCCTTCGTGAAGCTCTCTTCGGGCGGGAGGCGCCGATGGGAGAGACCGGGGAGAGCCTCAACGAGATGCATCAGAGGGTCATCGGCGCCCTGGACCGGGTCGCGGACCAGCTCGGACAGGATGGTCACGCTGCGATCGTCACCCACGGTGGCTTCATCCAGGAGGCATTGCAGCGTCACCTCGCAGGGAAAGGGCACCGGGTCCACGCCTACGTCGGCAACACCTCGATCACGAAGCTGATCTGGTCATACGAGCGCCCACGGCTGGCGGTCTTCAACGACCTCGGGCACTTCGGCCCGCGGCCACCGGAAGTCAAGTCGCATCTCGACAAGGGAGACCCGGTCCTCGCCCTGATCCGTCACGGGCAGACCCGGGCAAACATCGAAGGTCGCTGGCAAGGCCAGGGAGACTGGGGTCTCGACGAGGTCGGGCACCAGCAGGCGGCCGCCCTTCGAGATTGGTACGGAACGGCGGCGACCGTCTATGCATCACCGCTGGGCCGGGCCCAGGCCACGGCGGAATACATCGCCGGCGACGGCGTGGTCACGCTCGATGGGCTCAAAGAGCTCGGGATGGGAGACTGGGAGGGCCTGACCTCTGACGAGATCTTCGAGATCTGGCCCGTGCTGATGGAGACCATCTACCGAGATGGTGTCGATCTGAAACGCGGCGAGACGGGTGAGAGCTGGGGCGAGCTCACGGGGCGCTTCCGTGCCACCCTCGAGCACGTCGAGCCGACCAAGGGCGAGCCGACGGTCGTGATCGCGCATGGCGCAGCGATTCGCGCCTACGTGTCGTCCTTGACCTCCACCAGCGACTCCCACTCTGAGTCATTGTTCACACCTCAGAACACCGCGGTGACGCACGTGGCACTGACCCCGGATGGGCCCCTGTTGCTCGACTACGGCGTTTCCGCCCATCTCGAAAGCCTCTCCTAGCCTCCACCCGATGACGGAATACGACTCCCGGCGCTACGCAACGGTCAACCGTTGGGACTCATCCCATCTTCGCCGGATCGACCGGCTCCTCCCGCTGAAGCGAGGACAGAGGGTGCTCGAGGTCGGGTGCGGGCAGGGTCATCTCACCATGCGTCTCGCCGAGCGCGGGATCGATGTGGTGGGGGTCGACGCCAATCCCACCGCCCCGGAGGTGTCGGGCTCGGATCGGGTCATGTGCATGAGGGCAGAGTCACTCGACTTCGCCGACGGCGAGTTCGACGCCATCGTGTCCGTTCACGCAATCGAGCACATCCCTCCCCTGGAGCAGGCAGCGGCAGAGATGGCGAGGGTTCTCAAGCAGGGGGGCAAGGCCCTGTTCATCTACCCGGCGGAGCCCATCCAGGGTCTTTACGCGATCCCGACCTCGATCATCCTCCACGGGACCCCGTTCAAGGCCCGCGACGTCCACTGTCACAAGCTCGACCCGCGCAAGGTTCGTGAGCTGATGGGGCGAAACGGGCTGGTCGAGACCCACCACGAGTTCAACCTGTTCAAGTCGCCGCAGTTCATATCGGTCTTCTCCAAGCCCTGATCAGGTCCCCAACTCTGTTCACGGGCTCCAAGTGCCAGGGCATTACCGTGAGACCGTGTTCATCTGCCAGACCTGCGGCAACGAGTTCGGCGTCCGCCAGGACGTGCTCGACCGCTATCCGGGCTGGACTCCCCGTCAGTGTCTCGACTGCAAGAACGCCGAGGGCCGCGCTCCTGGAAACAGCCGGCCGCCGGCGCGACCGGCCGGGCCTGCCAGCCGCACCAAGAACAAGGATCTGAGCGTCGCGGAGGTCCTCGACTCCTTCACGGAAGGACCCGACACCGGGGTCTTCACCGACGGGGCCTCGGAGGGCAATCCCGGGCCGGGTGGCTGGGGGGCGGTCTACGTCGTCGACGGGGAGGTCGAGGACGAGGCTCACGGATCTGAGCCTCACACCACCAACAACAAGATGGAGCTCACCGCTCTCATCGCCGGGCTCCGAATGCTCTCCCTGGATTCCGAGATGACCGTCTACACCGACTCACAACTCGTGGTGAACATCGTCACCAATTGGGCCGATGGCTGGAAGGCGAGAGGCTGGACGAAGAAGTCGCCCGGGCCCATTGCCAATCTGGACCTGGTCAAAGAGGCACATGCCCTCTACAAGCAGAGGCCTGCGGTCCGGATCGAATGGATCAAGGCTCACAGTGGCTACCGCTGGAACGAGTACGCCGACGCGCTGGCCACCTCCTACCGGCGGGACACACATTGATGACAACCACCCCGGGGGCCATGAGGGCCTGGGGAAAGCACACTCACGGGTCACCCCTCTATGCCCATCTGGTCGAGGTGATCGCCGATGACGCGGAATTGTTGCGGGTGATGACCCGCGTCGAGCATCTGCCCCAGGCCAATCTGGTGTTCGGGGCGGTCCATCTGCTGTTGATGAGGGGAGAAAGCCCCGAACTGGCTGCCCATTACCCTTCCCTGACAGAGCACCCCCTGCCGATCGAGGGCGCCGGCCCCCTCTTCCGCCGGTTCGTGCTCCAGCACGAAGACGAGATCGTCGAGATAGGCAACACCCGGTACACCCAGACCAACGAGTGCCGCCGTTGTGTCGCCCTGCTCCCGATGGTGATGATGGCCCGGTTCGACACATTCCATCTGATCGACGTGGGGACCAGCGCCGGGCTGAACCTGGGCCTCGATCGATATCACTATGTGTATGACGGTCTGCAGTGGGGCCCCAGCTCGCCGCTGGTGCTCGAGGCCGAATCTCGTGGCGTCCCCCCGGAGTTGCGGGAGGTGGAAGTGTTGCGACGCATCGGTCTCGACCTCAACCCGATCGATCCCTCCGACGGTGATGCCCGACAGTGGCTGGATGCCCTGATCTGGCCAGAGCACGTCGAGCGCCGGGCGAGGCTCCGGGCTGCGCTGGACCTGATGGCCACGTTGGACCTCGAGTTGGTGGCCGGTGACGCCCTGGAGACACTCCCTGTGGCCTTGGCAGGGCTTCCTTCAGCTGAGCCGGCCGTCGTGGTCAACTCATTCACCTTGATCCAGTTCAGCGCCGAGCAGCGAGATCGGCTCGAGGCCATCATCGTGGCGGCACGAGCCGATCGCCCCGTGCTCCGAGTGTCGATGGAGGCCATCGACAAGACAGAGGACTGGGCTCGCTTGATGGTCGACGACGGCTCAGGGGCGCGCACCGTGGGTCGGGCGCACCCTCACGGAGAGTGGATCGAGCTCTTCTAGGCCCGTCCGTAGACCGGTATCTCCGCCCCGTTGATGACCCCGGAGTCGTCATCCAACAAGAAGTGGGCGACGGCTGCGATCTCGTCGGGAGTGGGCCAGTTCACGTAGTCGGCGTAGGGGAGTGACTGCCGTGTCGCCGCCGTGTCGATCACGGAGGGCATCAGGACGTTGGCCGTGACCCCGGTCCCGTCGAGCTCCTGGGCGAGCGACTTGGTCAACGCAACCACACCTGCCTTGGCCACGTTGAACGCGGCCTGCCCGGTTGGGAAGTCGACTGCTGCCCTGCTCCCGACTGTGATGATCCGGCCCCATCCGGTCTCCACCAGATAGGGGACCACCGCCCTCACGGCGAAGAAGGTGGAGCGGAGGTTGAGATCGACCATTCTCTCGAATCTCACGTCATCGGTCTCGGCGACGTCACGGCCGCCGGCCCACCCGCCGACCAGGGCGCACAGACCGTGGATCGACCCCCATTTGTCGGCAACGTCTTTCATCAGGCTGTTCACCGCCTCGGCATTGGTGGCATCGACCCGAACCAGGAGCAGCCGGTCCTCGTCGATGTCGAACTCCTCCTCGAACTTGGCCGCCTCCTCGGGCATCAGATAGGTGACCGCGAGTCGGTAGTCCTCGAAGGCGAGGCGTCGCACCAGGGCGGTGCCGAGACCGCCGGTGCCACCGGTTATGACGAGCGTCTTCTCCATGTTTCCAGTTCCTCGGTCAGATCACTCTACGTCGTGACCGGTCTGCCAGTGCCGAGAGAATCCGGATATCAAGAGAGCCCAACGCGACGATCAGTCGCCCTCGGCGACCCACTCGGCCTTACGCTCGGTCAGGCCACTCTACGGTCGGGTCCATCCTCCGGTCGCCAGAGAATCCAGATGTCCGACACGTTCGTGCCCGTTGCTGCGCACTTCAAGAGGTCGGATGTGGCTTCCAGGTAGCCGGCCGAGTCGAACCCGGCCCGCGCCCGGCCCGGGTCACCACCCCTGGAGATCGTGCCGCCGTCCGCGATGGCGCCGGCCGAACGCGAAGACCCATCCACCCCATCGGTGGCGAAAGCGGTGAAGACACTCGTGGTCCCTTCGAGGCGGATGGCAGCGAGGAGGGCGGCATGGGTGGACCGTCCACCGCGCCCGTCGCCACCGACTTCGAGGACCGTCTCACCGACGCCGATGGTCACACCGGGCTCTGCGGTGGAGATGAAGCTGTCGAGACAGCTTTCCAGGTCCCCTTCCAGCCAGCCGGACCGAACGACAACGGGTGGCGGGGCCACCCCGGCGATTGCCCGGGCAGCGTCGAATCCGTCGGCGATGAGGGTCACGATCGGTCGTGGTAGCCAGGTCGAAGGGGCTGACATCGCTCGCCGCACCTCGGGAGGGACCTCGATGCCTGCTTTGGTCATGATCGTGATGGCCGCTTCGGGATTCTGCGCACCGGGGATAGTGGGACCTGACGCCACCACGCCGGGGTCGGCAGCTCCGACGTCGGACACCACAAAGGTGTCGATCGGCCGCCCCGCTGCTCTGGACAGGCCCCCGCCCTTGATCGCGGAGAGATGCGCCCGGACCAGGTTGATCTCCTCGATGGTGGCTCCTGCCATGATCAGCCGCCGATTCACCCCGGCGAGGTACTCGAGGGTCACTCCTTCGCGTGGCATCTCACAGACAGTCGATCCTCCACCCGATACGAGGGCGATGATCGGGGTGCCGGAGGGCGCGCTGCGCACCGATTCGAGGACGGCCACGCCGGCAGAGAGACTCCCCGGGCCTGGCACCGGGTGGTCTCCGACCAGGAATGGGATCCGGCTTGTGGTCTCCTCGACATGATCGGAGACACAGACCCCTCCCACGACATCGAGGACGTCGGCAGCACCCCGCGCCATCGCGGCTGCGGCCTTGCCGATGGCGATGACAATGGCTCTTTCCCCGGCTCTGCTGACAAGGGCCCGCCGGGTAAGCGGTTCGGGGTCGACGGCGGCGAGACCCACATCCAGCCAGTCGAGTATCCGACCTCGCCCCACGGGGTCCGGCACGAGGATCGAGCCGTCGAAGCGGTCGCTCATGGCGGCTCGTTCAGCCAGAGGCCACGACGATGGCGCCGCGCCGATGTCAGGTCGGCGAAAGAGTCGACGTCGTGGAGGAGGCCGAGTCGGCTGACGATCTCCGCGTCGGGGAAGCGACCCAGGTGGATGTGAAAGCTCCCGGGGCCGTACGAGAACGTGGCCTCCCCATGACCACCAAGGGCCGAAGTGCCGCCGTCGGCCGAAGGGGCGATGACCCACCCACTCCGGGCCATCGCACCGGACAGCTCGTTCAGGTCTTCCCGCGTCAGCAGCGGCAGGTCGGTGTGCAGCACCAGCCACCAGCTTCCTGAGACCGCTGCCCAACGGGTCCCCGCCGCAGCCGCCTCGCTCAAACCCTCCCCGGGATCCGGAATGGAAGGCAAGCCGAGACCCAGCGCCCATTCGGCCACCTCCGCGTCCCCGGCCACGAGCACAGGGAGCATCTCCGCTTCTTCGGCAAGAGCAGCGGTCCGTTCGGTGAGTCTCCGGCCCAGATCGGATCTCGAATCCGGGGAGAGATCATCGGCCATCCGGGCCTTGCCGAGCCGGAAAGACTTGACCGGCAGGATTGCGACCGTGGGCACCCGCCGATGGTAGGAGCAGGCCGGACCTGCCCTACGGGATGACCAGCACCGGGATCGGGGAATGATGGGCCAGCCGGTCGGCCACTGATCCCAGCATCATGCGCTCGGCGAGGCCGGCTCCACGCTTGCCGATCACGAGGACATCGACGCCCCGTGCCTCTGCCACCTCTATGAGCTTCCAGGACGGGTCACCGAGCTCCTGGACGGTCTCGTAGTCGATCCCATCGAGGTCTAGATGCTCTTCGATCTCTCTGAGGATCTCCTCCTGGCCCTGGACCAGGGCTGCAGAAAGTGCCTCCGGGGATGGTGGTGCGCCACCGATTCCCCACCACCCTTCAGGCGTCCTGACCACCGTCACGATCAGCAACTTCGCCTTCCAGACGCGCGCCATGGCTGTGGCCATCTCCGCGGCCTTCGTGCTGATCGCCGACCCATCGACACCGACGGCGATGGTCTTCGGGTGCCATTCCATTCACTACCTCCTGGACGAGACGTTAGGCGACCTGCGAGGCGATGGAGCCACCACTCATTCAGAAGAGCGCGACCTGGAACAAATGGCCGATGGCCAGCCCGTAGAGCCCGGCGACGGTGTCGTCGAGCGTGATGCCAACCGATCCGCCCATCGAGTCGGCTTGATGGACCCCGGGAAACGGCTTCTTGGTGATGTCGGCGATCCGGAACACGACAAAGCCGATGATGGCGGGCCATCCGAGGAGCCCGATTGTCGAGACGAACGCTCCCGCCGCCTCGTCGATCACGATCCAGCCCGCATCCCCTTCCTCCTCGGCGAGCCGCCGGCCGGCCCACAGGGACAGGATCGTGAGAAGCGCCGCGCCTGCCAGTTGGGCCGGCCAGCCGAATCTCGAGCCGACCCAAAGAGATATGGGTAGGGCGAACAGGGCGCCCACCGTGCCCGAACCGGCATCCGAGCCCCAGAGACGACGAAGCAGGAGCCCCGTGCCGAAGAAGGAGCCAACCACACGGTGCATCGGGGCGAGCCTAGATCGGCTCGTGCCACCCCTTCAGGACCCTGAGCGCCCGCAGCGTGTTCCATCGGCTTGGCTCGCCCACCTTCTCCATCTCGAACCAGGTCTCGCCCGGCCAGCGCTGTTGAAGGGTCCAGCGCCCATCCGCCCGCCGCTTTCGCACGACCAGGTCGATCGCCTCCTGGAGACGGACGTCACTCAGTGCCCGTGCGGACCAGAAGTAGTCCAGCCCGCGCAACACGTCGTAGTGCCACCGTGGTGGGAAGGAGAAACGAAGGAACTGATCGTTGGCCACTTCCCCGGTCCGATGGGATCGGAATAGACGATGATGAAGGAAGAACTCACGCCCCCGGGCTTCGGCGCTCTCGACGGCACCCATGTCTCGAGGTTTCGCTCCTGCGCACACCCGCAATGCCTCCAGGGCTGCCGATGTGGTGTGGAATGACCCGTGACTCGACGGCTCGCAGTTCCAACCACCGTCTGCCAGTTGCCGGCCCAACAGGTATTGCAGGACGGCTTCGCGGCGGGGGTCGTCGACCTCGAACCAATAGAGCATCGCCAGGACCATGGCCGTGACGCATGTCTCACTCTCCCGGGGAGTCGCATACACGTCGATTCCGCCGTCCGCTCCCTGGGCTTCATCGAGGAACAGGAGACAGGACTTGACCGCCCTGGGATCGGACGAAGGCAGACCCATCTGCCGCAAGAGCACCATGCTGTAGGTCGTGGAGATCCACTTCTTCCCGTACAGCTTCGGGGTCCAACGGCCCGACTCATCCTGGTGTGCGAGCAACTGCCGGCCCCATCCCTCGGTGGCCACCTTCTGCTGCTCGGCCCTCCATATCGATTCGTCGGCGTCTGCGAGGTCGCGGAGCGTCTGCCAGCGGATGGAGGGATCGCCTTCCAGGAGCCACTCGATGATCGCCGACCGATCTCGTCCCATTGGGCTATTGAACACCACCAGGAGCGTCATCCCATCGCCGTGCAGATTCCCCTCTCAGATTCAGCAGTTAGCCTTACCCGATGGAACCGGCATCCAAGATATGGGTTGATGGTGAGTTCGTCGATTGGGACGACGCCACAGTCCACTTCCTGTCACATTCCCTCCACTACGGGTCCGGTGTCTTCGAGGGCATCCGCGCCTACAAGACACCCGAGGGAACCGCCGTATTCCGTCTCCACGAGCACATGGTGCGGCTCGTCGCCTCTGCACGCGCTTATGGGATCCCGATGAAGGAGAGCGCGGAGGAGATGGACGAAGCCTGTCTCGAACTGCTCCGGGTCAACGACCTCGATTCGGCCTACATCCGACCCCTCGTCTTCTACGGGCTCGGCTCATTCGGCATCAACCCCGCGGCCAGCCGTGTCCACAACTACATGGCAGCCTTTTACTTGGGCAGTTACATGGGCGACGAAGGGGTGCAGAACGGCATAACGGCCACGGTGTCGAGTTGGAGGCGCATCTCCCACGCCAGCTTCATCCCCACGGCCAAAGGCTCGGGTCAGTACCTCAACTCGGTGCTGGCAAAGCAGGAGGCGCTGCGCCACGGCTATGACGAGGCGATCATGCTCAACGACGAGGGGTCGGTGTCCGAGGGCAGCGGCATGAACCTGTTCACGGTCAGCAACGGCATGGTCTTCACACCTCCCGTCTCTTCCGGAATCCTCGAGGGGATCACTCGAAACTCGGTGATCGACCTGCTCAAGGACGAGGGCATGGAGGTGATCGAGATCGATCTCGCCCGAGGGAGCCTGTACACCGCGGATGAAGTGTTCCTCACTGGGACCGCAGCGGAGGTCACACCGGTGCGCGAGATCGACGGGAGGCCGATCGGCGACGGGAAACCAGGAGCGGTCACCCGCAAGGCCCAGGATCTGTTCTCGGACCTGGTCGCCGCCAAGATCCCTCAGTATCGCCACTGGCTCACATTCGCCTGATGGGCCAACAGCCGAATATCGAGATCACTGAGGCAACCCGGCCCCGATCGGGACCCCAGCCACCACCCCCGAGGCCCTGGCGGCCGACCAGGCCCGGCGTCCCGGTATCCCCGGACGACGTGCCCAGGGGCGGCATGTTCGGTCTGCCCGCTCCCGACGGGGGCTGGGCGAGGCGAATACTCAGCTCGGCCGACCTTCCCGATGACGACCCTGCCCTCAGGGCCGTGCTCGGTGCGTTGATGACCGCCCGCGCTGGTGCCCTTGGGAGGGGTCCCATCCATGAGGACCTCGAGATGGCCCTGATCCTCTGTGGGTACGGGTTTGACGCGGCGCCCGAGGTGATCGAGCGGCGGGAGCGATGGAAGACGGCGGTGCATCATGATCTGCGGCCGGGGGAGACCGCAGTCGCCGAAGTCGATCTCGACCTGATCGTCGCCAAGCCCGAGCAGGTGCGGTGGGCGCTGTCCCACACCGGCGAGCACGGCGTCGACCACAGCTAGCTTCCGCTGTTCGCATGAAGATCGTCAGGATCAAGGCTGGGGATGACATCGCATATGGCGTCGCCGACGCCGAGGGAGTCCTCGTCTACAACGGGTCGCCCTTCGTCGCATGGGAGCCGACCGAGACCGTGGTCCCCTGGGAGAGCGTCCAGCTCCTCGCACCCGTGATCCCGACCAAGGTCATCGCCGTCGGTCGCAACTATGAAGACCATGCCGATGAGAGGAATGCAACGGTCCCCGACGAGCCGTTGATCTTTCTCAAGCCGGCGACCTCGGTGATCGGGCCCGACGCCAACGTGGTCTACCCGCCGATCTCGAAGGAAGTCCATCACGAGGCCGAGCTGGCGGCCGTCATCAGCAGGGTGGCCCGTCACGTGAGAGCCGAGGATGCGTCGGCCTACATCATCGGCTACACCGCCGCCAACGACGTCACGGCGCGGGACCTTCAGAAGAAGGATGGCCAATGGGCACGAGCCAAGGGTTTCGACACCTTCTGTCCGCTCGGCCCGGCCATCGAGACCGAGCTGGACCCGCTGGAGAAGCTGGCGGTGATCTGCCGGGTGAACGGGGAGGTTCGCCAGGCGGGGTTCACCTCCGACATGGTCTTTGGCGTCGCCGAGATCCTCGAGTACGTGTCTGCGGTGATGACCCTCCTTCCCGGAGATGTGATCCTGACCGGCACGCCGGCGGGGGTGGGGAAGGTGGAGCCCGGTGACGTCATGGAGGTGGAGATCGACGGGATCGGCACACTCCGCAATCGGGTCGTGGCCCGGTGACGGTGCGGCTGCGGGTTGCCCCGTCACCCACCGGGAGCCTCCACGTTGGCACCGCTCGCGCCGCCCTGTTCAACTGGCTCTTTGCCCGTCACCATGGGGGCCAGTTCATACTCCGGGTGGACGACACCGACCGGGACAGGTCGACCGCCGAGTTCGAGGCGGACATCATCGAGTCGCTGCGCTGGCTCGGGCTCGATTGGGATGAGGGGGTCGGGGTAGGCGGGCCCCACGGCAGCTACCGGCAGTCAGATCGCTTCGATCGCTACAGGGAAGCTGCCATCGCCCTGGTTGGCGCGGGCGCCGCGTACCACGACGATCGGACCCCGGAGGAGCTGGAGGCACTGCGGCAGAGGGCTCAAGCCGAAAGGGTTCACCCCGGCCATTACATCCGCCGCCCCGAAACGCCGGCCGAAGGCGGGGCGATCCGACTATCGGTGCCTCAGGACCTGAGTGTCGTCTTCGAGGATCTGGTGCGTGGGACGGTCAGCTTCGAGCCAAGGGACCTCGACGACTTCGTGATCCTGCGCAGCGACGGGACACCGACCTATCACCTCGCCTCGACCGTCGACGATGTCGACTATGAGATCACCCACGTCGCCCGCGGTGAGGACCTCCTGCCGTCGACGCCGAAGCACATCCTCCTGACCAGGGCCCTTGGCGCCGAAGAGCCGACCTATGCCCATCTGCCGCTTCTCTTCGGCACGGACGGAAGAAAGCTCTCCAAGCGGCATGGGGCAACCTCGCTCTCGCTCTACCGGGACGAGGGTTATCTCCCCGACGCGGTCTTCAACTATCTCTCCCTGCTCGGCTGGTCGCTGGACGCGGAGACGACGATCTTCTCCCGTGAGGAGGCGATCGCGGCGTTCGACCTGGCAGACGTGTCGCGGAACCCGGCCGTGTTCGACCCGGACAAGCTGGCCTGGATGAACGGGGAATACATCAGAGCGCTGGACCGAGCCGCCTTCCAGGCGGAGGTGAGGCCTCATGTCGAGGAGGCGGTGGGCAGGCCGCTCACCGGTGAGGAGTGGGCGAGGTTCGAGGCGATCTCGGATCTCGTGCAGGAGAGGACCCGGCTGCTCCCGGAGGCGGGTCATCAGGTCGTGTTCCTCTTCGAGGATTTCGAGGACTACGACGCTGAATCCTGGGAGAAGGTCATGGCCAAGGAGGGTGTGCTCGGGATCTTGGTCGAGGCACATAGCCGTCTCTCTGGAGTCGAGGACTGGACCGCAGGGGGGATAGAGGCGGTGCTGCGCGGCATGTTGGAAGAGATGGGGATCGGCACCGGGAGAGGGCTGCAGCCGATGCGGGTGGCGGTGACCGGGTCTTCGGTCAGCCCACCGTTGTTCGAATCGATGGCGGCCCTGGGCAAGGAGACAACCTTGGGGCGCCTGGCGCGGGCTCGTGACCGACTCACCGGGTAGAGAGCCCGGAGCCGGTAACCTGACCGCTTCCCGAGGTCCCGTCGTCCAGTGGCCCAGGACGCCGGCCTTTCAAGCCGGAAACGCCGGTTCGAATCCGGTCGGGACTGCCGAGTAGCAGCAACTATGTCAACCCAATCAGTCCTTCTCCTCAACAACCTCTTCGCCGCTCTCACCATCGTCGCCCTCATTGGGGCCTTGGGTCTGGTCGTCTACCGGTTGGTGAAGGGCCCCGGGGCCTCGACACTGCTGGGGACCAACGCCATCTGGCTGGCCTGGATAGTCGCCCTGGTGTGCACGGTGGGTTCACTCATCTACTCGGAGGTAATCCACTTCGTCCCCTGCCGTCTCTGCTGGTTCCAGCGGATCGCCATGTATCCCCTCGCCATCATCCTCCTGGTCGGCGCCATCCGGCGAGAGGTGGTGGTCAGGTACTACGCCCTGCCGCTGGCCGTGATTGGCATGGCCATCTCGATCTATCACAACGTCGTGCAGTTCTATCCCAGCCTGGAGGGGGGGTCCTGTGACCCGCTCAACCCTTGCTCGGCTCGCAGCATCGCGGTGTTCGGGTTCATGGACCTTCCCTTTATGGCCGCGGCCGGGTTTATCGTGATCGCCGTCTTGCTCGCCTTCTACACGAAAGCCAAGGAATGACCCAGAAGACCACACCGAAACCAGGAGCCAAAAGCGGCAAGAGCAACTCCACGTTGTGGTGGATCATCGGAGGTGTTGTCGGTCTCGCGCTGATCGTCCTGCTCGCCATCTCCATCGCCGGTGAGGAGCCCGTCGACGAGGGCATCGGATACGGTGATCCCACGGTGGAGGGTGACACCCTTCCCGTGTACAACAGCGGCAGCGACGACGTGGCGGTGGGATTGACCGCCCCGACCGTCACCGGGGCCGACTGGAACGGGAACACCGTGACGATCGAGCCCGACGGGACCCCGAAGATCGTCTTGTTCCTGGCGCATTGGTGCCCTCACTGCCAGAACGAGGTGCCCGTGGTCCAGGACTGGGTTGATGCAGGGAACCTACCCGACGATGTGGAGCTCATCTCCGTTGCCACCGCCACCGATCGTCTTCGCCCCAACTGGCCACCCCAGACCTGGTTGGAGGAGGAAGGGTGGACCGCCCCGGTGATCATGGACGACGACATCGGCACCGTCGCCGCCAGCTACGGGATGGCAGGGACGCCATTCTGGGTCGTTCTCGACGGGGACAACACGAACTTGTTCAGGGTCTCCGGTGAGATCCCGGTCGACGGCCTCGACGCGATGGTCGCCCTCGCTCAAGGCGGGTTTCCCGACTGATCAGCTCTCGAGCGAACGGATCTTGTCGAGCCGTCTGACGTGACGGTCGTCCCGGGAGAAGCGCGCCTCGAGGAAGGTGGTGACCAGCTCCTCGGCCAGGGAGGTTCCGATGACCCGGGATCCCAGGCAGAGGACGTTCACGTCGTCGTGCTCCACCATCTGGTGTGCCGTGTAGGTGTCGTGGGCGACGGACGCCCGGATACCGCTCAGCTTGTTGGCCGCGATCGCCGCCCCCGCCCCTGACCCGCAGATGACGATTCCCCGGTCGGCACGGCCGTCAAGCACCGCCTGGGCGACAGCAGCCGCGTAGTCGGGGTAATCGACCGGCTCTGCTGAATGGGTGCCGAGGTCATATACGGCATGACCTGCCTCGGCGAGCCATGTCGATAGGTAATCCTTCATTGGATAACCGGCGTGATCTGCGCCGAGTGCGATTCTCATGTCGGGCGGCAGCGTAGCCAGGGCCCGTACGGCAACATGGGGTTGGCGTCGCACCTAACTACATTCGCCTGAATGTCGAAGGTGGTTGTCGAGGGCGGGACCCGTCTCCAGGGCACCGTCGGGATCCTCGGGGCGAAGAACGCCGTCCTCAAGGTGATGGTCTCGGCCCTCCTGGCACCCGGCCGACATCGCCTCACCAACGTGCCCGACATCCTCGACGTCGACCTCATGTGCCGTGTCCTCGAGCACACTGGGTGCCGGGTCGAGCAGAGCGAGCACGAGTTGTGGGTGGTAGTGCCCGAGGACCTCCGACCCGAGGCCCCAATCGAGCTGGTCCGCCAGATGCGAGCCTCCATCGTCATCCTGGGCCCTCTCCTCGCTCGTTGCAGCGAGGCACGGGTCGCTCTGCCCGGAGGCGACGATCTGGGGGCGAGACCGATCGACATGCACCTCCAGGGGCTCGAGGCAATGGGTGTCGACTTCGAGCTCGTGCACGGTGAGTTGATCGGGCGGCTCGAGGGCCGCCTCAAGGGAGCCGAAGTCGAGCTTTCCTTCCCATCGGTCGGTGCCACGGAGAACCTGCTGTTCGCCGGTGTGCTCGCCGAGGGCGAGACCGTGATCGTCAACGCGGCACGAGAGCCGGAGATCGAGGATCTGATCACGCATCTGATCGAGATGGGAGCGCACATCCGTGGAGGCGGCACCTCTCTGGTCACCATCCGGGGCGTGGACAGACTGCTCCCCGCCGACCACCACGCCATCCCGGACAGACTCGAGGCGGGCACCTATGCCGCCGCTGCCGCCATCACCTCGGGAGATGTCACGCTCACCGGCTGCCTCCCTGAGCACCTTCGCATGGAGCTGACGAAGCTGGAAGAGGCCGGGTGCGAGGTGGAGCGTGGCGAAGGGTGGCTCCGGGTCCGTGGGCCGGAGCGCCCGAGCCCCGTCGACTTCGCCACCCTTCCCTTTCCCGGGTTCCACACCGACATGCACCCACAGATGGTCGCCCTTCTCTCTGTCGCAGACGGGACCTCCGTGATCACAGAGAATCTCTACGACGCCCGATTTCGATATGTCGGCGAGCTGGCTCGCATGGGAGCGGACATCACCACCGAGGCGCAGCACGCCATCATCCGTGGGGTGGAGAGACTCTCGGGATGCCCGGTGCTCGCTCCGGACATACGGGCGGGTGCGGCTCTGGTGCTGGCAGGGCTCCGCGCCGACGGAGTGACAGAGGTGGGTGAGGCAGAGCACATCGATCGCGGGTATGAGGATTTCCCGGGGCGACTCCGGGCTCTGGGGGCGAGAATCGAGAGGGTGTGATCCTGCGCCGCGGACTACTGGCATTGTCGGTCTTGTCGACTCTGCTTGCCCAGCCCGCCTCTGCCGCTCATCCCGAAGGCGAGTCCGCCCAGGTCTCGGTTGCCGGTGACGGCTACCTGGAGCTGAACGGCCGGCGTTACCGGGGCCCGTTCGTCATCACCGCACACGACGATGGTGTCGCCGTGGTCGAGCGGATCGGCCTCGACGCCTATCTCGAGGGGATCAGAGAGGTCCCGTTCAGCTGGGACAGCGACGCCCTGGAAGCCCAAGTGGTTGCGGCGCGCACCTATCTCGCCTGGACGCTCTCGGACGGTCGCACCGGGGCTGGCCGGCGGATCGGATACGACATTTGCGCAACCGCCGCCTGTCAGGTCTATGCCGGGGTCGAGCCTGTCCTTGCTGAGGACGGGCACCGATGGAAGGCGGCGGTGGAGGGGACCTCGGGTGAGATCCTCGTCTATGACGGGGCGCCGGCACGTGCCTATTACTCGTCGACCACCGCCGGAAGGACACGCAACATAGAGGACGTCTGGCCCGGCTCGAGACCGGCGCCTTATCTAGTCGGCGTGCCTTCGCCCGGAGAAGAGAGCCCCTGGGTCGAGTGGTCGTGGCAGCTCTCCCTCTGGGACATGCACGCACTGCTCTGGGAGGCAGGTGTGGCCGAGGGGCGAATCGAGTCCATCACCACCAGGGTCACGGAGGATGGAGGGGGGCCGTGGATGGTCGATATCGTCTCCGAATCCGGGACAGTCTCGCTGGACACGTGGAGCCTTCGGTCGAAGATCAACGCTGCAGCCGCGATCATGCCCGACCTGTTACCGGCCTCGAACGAAGAGGGTCGGCGATATCCGACGACCTTGCCCAGTCCCGAGTACACGATCCGAACCGAGATTCGCACCGGCAACTTCCACGGATATCTCTATCCCGAGCCCTACTACGTCGTCGAGGGAGGTGGATGGGGTCATCTGATCGGGATGTCCCAATTCGGGGCCCAGGCGATGGCCGAGGACGGTGCCGGCTATCGCGAGATCCTCGCCCACTACTACGGGGGCCTGTCCCCGGCGCCCGGGGATGGGTTTCTCCCCGACGATGTCGTTGTCGGTCTCGCGGTTGGTGAGGAATCGGTGACCATCGGGACGAACTCCGTCCTGCATGTGGAGTTGGACGGAGAGCAACTCGCGGTGCCCTACCCGGGGCCCTGGAGGTTCGCGGTCGAAGACGGCCGTTTGATCGTCATCTCGCCCCCTTCCGGCCCGCCGCGCGTCCCGCCCGGCGTCCCCAATGCCCCGTTCTGAGCAGTTGGCGCTCTCGCGGTAGAATCCGGAACAACGCCCGCCAGGCAAGGGTTTCCACAGGCGATGTCAGAAGCAACACCGGTGACTATCTCGAGCAGTGTCAGGAGCGACGGCCCGATCGACGTCGACAAGCTCCAGGAGACTCTCGATTACATCCGTCCCGCCGTGCAGGCCGACGGAGGGGACCTCGTGTTGCTCGGCACCGACGGTGGCACGGTCAACATCCAGATGGTTGGGGCCTGTGGCGGCTGTCCGCTCTCGATGATGACGCTCAAGGCCGGCATCGAGCGAATCCTCAAGGACAGGGTTCCCGGTGTCGACGAGGTCGTAGCGAGCGCAGACGCCCCAACGCTCGATCACGATCACATCCACAACGGGATCGAACTGCCAGTTCTCTGAGCGACGCAGGGATTCGTGGGCCACTCCTTAACCTGATGCCCATGAGCGATTCGGTCACGGCGAACCTGGTCCGGAGTGGCGACCGTCGTGCCCTCGCCAAGCTCATCACTGCCATCGAGGCCGGTGATCCGGCCGCAGATGGAGTGGTCTCCGCCCTGATCGGGGCGGGTGAGGTCGCCCGCCGAATCGGGATCACCGGTCCACCCGGCGCGGGCAAGTCCACTCTCGTCAGCGCGATGATCACCGAGTTGCGGGCGAGAGGTGAGTCGGTGGCTGTCCTCGCCGTCGACCCCTCGAGCCCGATCACCGGCGGAGCTCTCCTGGGGGACCGGATCCGGATGCAGGACCACGTCGACGACCCCGGGGTCTACATCCGATCGATGGCCTCGCGGGGACATCTCGGCGGGCTCGCCACGGCTGCGTCAACCACCATTGCGGTCCTCGCCCGGGCTGGGTTCGATCTCGTCATCGTGGAGACGGTCGGAGTGGGCCAGTCCGAGGTCGAGGTGATGGACCTGGTCGACGTCGTCGTCCTCGTCCTCGGACCGGGTTGGGGCGATCAGGTCCAAGCCAGCAAGGCTGGGATCATCGAGATCACCGACGTGTTCGTCATTAACAAGGGGGACCGGCCGGGGGTGGACACGGTGCACCGGGCGCTGCTGGAGAGTCTCGACGACGCCAGGACGCCGATCTTGATCACCACCGCGATCACTGGCGACGGTGTCTCCGATCTAGTCGGCGCGATTCGCTGACTCTGTGTCGCCCAGCGCAGCCTGCGCAGCGGCCAGCCTGGCGCCCTCGACCCGGGGCGGGCTGCAGGACACGTAGTCGAGACCCAGACCGTGGACGAACTCGATGGAGTCGGGGTCGCCCCCGTGCTCTCCACACAAGCCCACCGTCAGATTCGGGTTCGACTCTCGACCCTCCTTCGTGGCAACGCGGATCAACCGTCCCACCCCGGCCCGATCGATGGTCTGGAAGGGGTCGGAGGTGAGTATCCCCTGTTCCAGGTAGTCCCGCAGAAACAACCCTTCGGCATCGTCACGGCTCAGCCCATAGGTCATCTGGGTCAGGTCGTTGGTGCCGAATGAGAAGAAGTCGGCGACCTGGGCGATGTGGCCGGCAGTCAGGGCGGCTCTGGGCAGCTCGATCATCGTCCCGATCGGGATGGGCAGCTCCACTCCCGAGCTCCCGGTCGCTGTGGCGATCTCCTCTTCGATCATCTCTCGCATCCGGATCAACTCCTCCGCCGTGGCGACCAGGGGGATCATGATCTCCAGATGCGGGTCGCCACCCGCCTGGATCCGCCTGGTCAACGCCGTGGTGGCCGCTCGGGCCTGCATTCGATAGAGGTCCTTGAGCATCAGGCCGAGCCGGACTCCGCGCAACCCGAGCATCGGGTTGTCCTCTTCCCACCTCGCCACCTGATCGGACATCGCCTGCAGATCGTCGATCGGTTGACCGGCTCGAACCCGGCGCAACATCTCTTGCTCCAGTTCGAGACGGGAGGGAAGGAACTCGTGGAGCGGAGGGTCGAGGAGTCGGATGATCACCGGGAGGCCGTCCATGGCTTCGAGCAGGCCCTCAAAATCACCGACTTGCTGCAGCTCGAGCTCGACCAACGCCCTTTCTCTCTCCTTGGGGTCGGTGGAAAGGATGACTCTCTGCACGATGGCCAGTCGCTTCCCCAGGAACATATGCTCGGTCCGGGCCAGACCAATGCCTTGTGCCCCGCGGCTCCGAGCCA
>Ga0209705_10000354_pt1 | contig 23977 bp, 25 predicted proteins | sample PPLLaktember2015_5_FD_187262 | JGI IMG/M metagenome (GOLD analysis project Ga0209705, IMG submission 187262) | Freshwater sediment microbial communities from Prairie Pothole Lake near Jamestown, North Dakota, USA - PPLs Lake P8 Core (1) Depth... | ecosystem: Environmental > Aquatic > Freshwater... | reverse complement strand
TACTGAGCGTGCGCCGAGCCTGCCCACTGCCGCCTAGCCCGTGTCCGGCCGCAGCGCGCGTCGAGCCCCTCATCCGCGTCAATGGCTGGGCCGGCCTTGATGTGGATCAAACTCGCGCGCGCCGGCAGGCTTATCTTGCAACGGTCGACTATCGAAGGAGGTCCGTCATGATCCGCAACTGCACACGGTTGGCCGCCTCGCTCGCGGTGACGCTCGTCATCGCGGCTCCCGCAGCCGCGCAAACCATCGAGGACGAGCTGGTGCTCATCACGCCGGTGGCGAAGACGCTTACCGATCCCACGCTCGCCGACTTCGCGAAGTACGCCAAGGAGCGCTGGGGCGTCACCGTGAAGACGGCGGCCCTCGCCGCCGGCACGCCGGTGGCCTACGGCCGCATCGTCGAGTGGAAGGGCCGGCCGGAGGCGGACATCTTCTGGGGCGGCGAGAGCGCGCTGTTCGACAAGCTCGCCGAGCAGAACCTGCTCGCCAAGCACGGGATGCCGCAGGCCGTGGTGGACTCGATCCCGGCAACCATCGGCAAGCCGAGGCCGATCTTCCTCAAGGATCCGAAGGGCTTCTGGATCGGCACGGTGCTAGAGCCCTACGGGCTGGTGTACCACCCGCGGCTGTATGAGCGCCTCGGCCTGAAGCCGCCCAAGGACTGGGACGACCTGCTCGACCCGAAGCTGAAGGGCAACGTCGCGCAGTGCGCGCCGACGCGCTCCTCCAGCAGCCACGCCACCTACGAGGTGATCCTGCAGCGCGAGGGCGACGACAAGGGCTGGGCCTGGCTCAAGCGCATGGCGGCCAACACCGGCATCTACACCGCGCGCAGCCGGGACGTGCCCTCGGTGGTGGCGCGCGGCGAGTTCGCCGCCGGCTTCGCCGTGCCGAGCTACATGGCGTTCGAGGACCGGCTCGCGGGCTTCGACCTCAAGTTCGTGGCGCCGAAGACCGCCTGGATCACACCCGAGCCGATCGCCATCATCGCCGGGGCCAAGCATCCCAACGCGGCCCGCGCCTTCATCGAGTACCTGCTCTCGGAGCGCGGGCAGCGCGTCGCCATGGAGCGCGGCGTGTTTCCGATCACGCCCAAGTACCGCGTGCAGGGCGCGCCGGGCTCGCGCGCCGAGATGGCGGTCGAATTCACCGGCGGGCTGCGCTCCTACTTCGACGTCGACGTCACCAACATCTACGACGACGCGCTCGCGCAGAAGCGCTACGAGCAGGTCAACCAGAAGTTCCGCAGCGAGATCGAGTCCGTCGCGGAGCAGCTGAAGCGCTAGCACTCCGCCGCCGAGCGCCCGGGCCATGCGCATCACGGTCCAGGATCTGACCAAGCGGTTCGGGTCGCAGGAAGTCGTCAGCCATGTGAACTTTGCGATCGAGGAGGGGGAGCTTTTCACCCTCCTCGGCCCCTCGGGCTGCGGCAAGACCACGCTGCTCAGGCTGATCGCCGGCTTCTACGCGCCGGACGGCGGCGAGATCCGCTTCGACGAGCGCCGGGTGAACGAGGTGCCGCCGCACGAGCGCGGCATCGGCATGGTGTTCCAGAACTATGCCCTGTGGCCGCACATGACGGTGTTCGAGAACGTCGCCTACGGCCTCAAGCTGCAGAAGCTCGAGCGCGCGCGCATCGCCGAGCGGGTGGACGGCGTCCTGGAGAAGGTCAAGCTCGGCGGGCTCGGCGCGCGCTATCCGGGCCAGCTCTCCGGGGGGCAGCAGCAGCGCGTGGCGCTGGCGCGCGCCCTGGTGCTGAACCCGAAGATCCTGCTGCTCGACGAGCCGCTCTCCAACCTCGATGCCAAGGTGCGCATCCAGGTGCGCGCCGAGATCAAGAAGCTGCAGCAGGAGCTCGGCATCACCACGATCTACGTGACGCACGACCAGGAAGAGGCGCTCACGCTCTCGGACCGCATCGCGGTGTTCAATCAGGGCAAGGTGTTCCAGGTCGGCCCGCCCAAGGCGCTGTACGAGCGGCCCGCCAACCGCTTCGTCGCGGATTTCATCGGCATCAACAACCTGATCGAGGGCAAGGTCGAGTCGGTGGACCCCGCGGCGGGCCGCATGCGGGTGAGCACGGCGTTCGGCACGTTTGGCGCCTTGAGCGACGAGCGCCTGCGCGAGGGCGAACGCTGCATCGTGTGCGTGCGGCCCGAGAACGCGGTCGTGGACGGCGCGCCCGCGGCCGAGCGCAACGTGGTGAGCGGCCGCATCGCGTTTGCCGCCTACCTCGGCAACACGCTGCGCTACGACGTCGATCTCGGGCAGGGCGTGCTGTTCAAGACCGACGTCGGCGACCCCTGGCACCACGAGCCGTTCGCGATGGACAGCGCCGTGCGCGTCAGTTTCCCGGTCACCAGCACCGTGGCCATTCCGGCGCAGTGATGAGAGCGCCGCGCGTTTCGATCGCCGCCGGGGGCTTCGCCCTGATCTGGGCATTCCTGATCGTGTTCGTGTTGTATCCGCTGACGCGCATTTTCTACGACGCCTTCACCAGCGAGACCGGCTACTTCACGATGGCCAATTTCCACGAGTTCCTCACCGACCGGTTCTACCTGCGCTCGCTGTGGAACTCGCTGGTGCTCGCCGCCGCGGCGGTGGTCACCACGTCGGTGATCGGCGTCGGCGTGGCCTTCCTCATCCTGCGCTACGAGTTCCCGTACCGGAACCTGTTCTCCTACCTCACCATGATGCCGCTGATCCTGCCGCCGCTGGTGGGCGTGCTGGGCTTCGTCTTCATCCTCGGCCGCGCCGGCACGGTGAACATCCTGCTCATGGAATGGTTCGGCATGGAGAAGCCGATCAACTTCATGTACGGCATCCAAGGCGTGCTGCTGGTGGAGACGGTGCACCTGTTTCCCCTGATGACGCTCAGCGTCCTCGACGCGCTCTCCAAGGTCGACCCGTCGCTCGAGGAAGCCGCGCAGGGCATGGGCGCGAAGGGCTGGCGGCGCTTCTGGGACGTGACGCTGCCGCTCATGACGCCAGGCTACGTCTCCGGGGCGCTGCTCGTCTTCATCTGGACCTTCGCCGACTTCATCACGCCGCTGGTGGTGGGCGTGCAGGACCTGCTCGCCGTGCAGGCCTATCTCAACATCATGCAGTTCGTCGACCGGCGCCTGTTCCGCATGGGCATCGTCATCTCGGCGCTGCTGGTGCTGCTGGCGGTGTTCTTCGTCCTCGCCGCGCGCCAGTACGTCGCCATCAAGGACTACAGCTCGCTCGCCTACTCCAAGGTCGAGCGTCGGCGCCTGGGGCCGGTGAAGCGCTGGCTCGCGGTCGCCTTCCTGGCGCTGCTCCTGTTCGTGTCCTTCGTGCCGCAGCTCGGCGTGCTGTTCGCCGCCGTAGGCCGCGGCTGGTCGCTGACGCCGTTCCCGGTGCACTACACGCTCGAGTTCTTCCGGGCGGTGAGCATCGAGACGCCGAAATTCATCATCAATTCGTTCCTGTACTGCGGCATCGCGGTAGCGCTGTGCCTCGTGATCGGCGTGCCGATGGCCTGGATCCTCGCGCGCACGCGCGCGCCCGGGCGCGGCGCGATGGACGCGCTCACCACGCTGATTCTCGCCATTCCCGGGACGGCGATCGGCATCGCCTTCATCCGCGCCTTCAACTACCCGCTGCCGTTCATCGACGTGCCGCTCACCAGCATGTGGATCATCCTGCCCCTGGTGCTCGCCGTGCGCCGTCTGCCCTACACGGTGCGCGGCAGCTATTCGTCGCTGCTCCTCGTGCATCCCTCGATGGAGGAGGCCGCGGCGAACGTCGGCGCGGGCAAGCTGCGCACCTTCCGCGACATCACCGTGCCGCTGGTGTGGAAAGGGATCTTCGTCGGCGCGCTGTTTTCCTTCATCACCTCGATCCAGGAAGCCTCGGCGACCATCTTCCTCACGCTGGGCGGCTGGGAGATGATGCCGTTCGGCATCTTCACTTTCTACATCGCGGGGTCGCAGAGCCAGGCCGCCGCCTTGGGCGTGATCCTGATCGTGGTGTGCGCGGCCAGCCTGTTCGCGGTGAACCGCATCGCCGGCGCGCGCGTCGGCGGCATATTCGGGTGAGGGGCACGCGCGGCGCCCCGGCGCAGCGCGCGCCGAACCCCTACGCGCCGGTGCCGAGACCGGCATCGCTCGTGTTGCGCTAGCCGGCGAAGGCGGCCGTGAGCTGTTCGACCGTGGCCTCGAGCGCCGCGCCCTGATTGAGCAGCTGGTCGACGGCCGCCGTAATCGGCACTGCGACCCCGAGCTGCTGCGCGAGCTTCACCACCGCCTGCGCCGAGAACGCCCCCTCGAACACTTGCTTGCGCCCCTTGAGCACCTCGGCGAGCGTCTTGCCCTCGCCGAGCGCGAAGCCGAGCGAGGCGTTCCTTGACTGCATGCTGTTCGCCGTGAGCATCATGTCGCCGATGCCGGCCAGCCCGTCGAAGGTCTCGCGCTGCGCGCCTTTCGCCAGGCCGAAACGCGTCGCCTCGGCCAACCCCATCGTCACCAGCGTGGCGCGCGCGTTCTCGCCGAGGTTGCGCCCCGCGAGCAGGCCGCTCGCGATCGCCACCACGTTCTTCATCAGGCCGCCGATCGCCGTGCCCACGGGATCGTCGTTCGCCTGCACGCCGAAGTTCGCGTTGGCGATCGCTTTCGCCAGCCGCCGCGCGAGCGTGACGTCCGCGCTCGCGAGCGCTACCGCGCAGGGCAGGTCGCGCCCCACCTCGCGCGCGAAGGACGGCCCGGAGAGCACGGCGACCGGTGCGCCCGGCAGCGCCTCGGCGAGGACCTCGGGCATGAGCGCGAGGCTTGCCTGCTCGAGCCCCTTGGAGCAGCTCACCACGGGCGTCCCCGGCGCGAGCACGGGCGCAAGGCGCCGCGCGACCTCGCGCATGCGCTGCGCGGGTGGCGCAAGGAGCAAGAACTCCGCGCCCGCGGCGGCCTCGGCCATGTCGCCCGTCGCGCGGATGCCCTCGGGCAGCAGCACGCCGGGCAGGAAATGCTCGTTGCGGCGCCGGACGTTCACGTCCTCGACCACTTCGGGCTCAAGCGCCCAGATCACGGTCTCGTGTCCCGACCTGCGCACTGCGCAGGCCATCGCGGTGCCGAAGGCCCCGCCGCCGATCACGCCGATTCGTGCCATAGGGTTAGCATCTTAGTATGAGTCTCACGCTCGCCATCGACCAGGGCACGCACGCGAGCCGCGCGCTGGTGGTGGATCGCACGGGCCGCATCCTCGCGCAGGGAACTTGCGACATCGGCCTCACGCACCCGCAGCCGGACTGGGCGGAGCAGGACGGCGAGGAGGTGGTGGCCTCGATCCTGGACGCGGTGGCGCAAGCCGTTTCGCAGCTCGGCGTACGCAAGTCCGAGATCGCCTGCGCCGGTCTCGCCAGCCAGCGCTCGAACGTGGTGTGCTGGGATCGCCAGACCGGCAAGGCGCTGTCGCCGATTTTTTCCTGGCAGGACCGGCGCGCGCACCAGTGGATTTCGAGCCTCGAGGCGGCGCACGGCGACGCCGTGCACCGCAAGACCGGCCTGTACCTCTCGCCGCACTACGGCGCGAGCAAATTGCGCTGGGCACTCGATCACCTGCCCGCGGTGCGCGCCGCGCTCGAGGCGGGCACGCTCGCCTGGGGCCCGATGGCGAGTTTCCTGACCTTTCGCCTGCTCAAGGAGCGGCCGTTCCTCGCCGAGCCGCAATGCGCGGCGCGTACGCAGCTGTGGAACATCCACGAGCGCGACTGGGACCCCGGGCTGCTCGCGCTCTTCGGCCTGCCGCGCGGTTGCCTGCCGCAAAGCGTGCCGACAATCCATGCCTGGGGGACGCTCGAGGCGTGCGGCCTCTCGGTGCCGCTCGTCGCGGTCAACGGCGATCAGTCGGCCGCGGTGTTCGCGTTCGGCTGGCCGGAGGAAGACTGCGCCTACGTCAACATCGGCACCAGCGCCTTCGTGCAGCGCGCGCTTACGCGCTCGCCCGGCCATGTGCCGCGCCAGCTCACCGGCATCATCCTCGCCGATCGCGACGTCACGGTGTACATGGTGGAGGGCAACGTCAACGGTGCGGGCACGGCGCTCGCCTGGCTCGAGCAGACGCAGGGCATCCGGGACGTCACCGCACAGCTTCCCGCCTGGCTGGCGCGGGTTGAGCCGCCGCCGCTGTTCCTCAACGGCATCGCCGGCCTGGGCGGGCCGTTCTGGAAAGCCGACTTCGTCTCGCGCTTCGAAGGCGAGGGTGAACCCTGGCAGAAGGCGGTGGCGGTGGTGGAGAGCATGGCGTTTCTGCTGCAGGCGAACATCGACCACATGGCGCGGTTCGTGCCGCTCGCGCGGCGCATTCGCGTCTCCGGCGGCGTGTCGCGCCTCGACGGCCTGTGCCGGCGGCTCGCGTCGGTCAGCGGCTTGCCCGTGCACCGGCGCAACGATCCCGAGGCGAGCGCGCGCGGCATCGCCTATCTCGCTGCCGGCCGGCCCGCAGGATGGAACACCGCGCCGGTGGCGGACACGTTCGAGCCGGCGCGCGACCCGGCGTTGCGCGAACGTTATCGGCGCTGGCTGGCGCGGATGCAGGAAGCGAGCGGCGTGCGCGTCGTTTGATCCACGTCAAGCGGCGCGGTCTGCGCGGGCCTATCCTGCAATGGCCAACCAACCGACAGGAGCAGGACATGGAACACGTGAGCACCGACAAACTGATGCGCGACCTGCGCGCCGTCGTTGGCGACGCCGAAGAGTTGCTCAAGGCGACCGCCAGCCAGACGGGGGAACGCGTCGAGCAAGTGCGCGCGCGAGCCGAGGCGTCGCTGCGCGCCGCACGGGCGCGCATGCAGGAAACCGGGCAGGCCGTGGAGGCGCGGGCGCGCGCCGCCTCGCACGAGGTGGACCAGCAGATCCACGAGCACCCCTGGACGGCGGTGGGCGTCGCCGCCGGCATCGGATTGGTCCTCGGCATCGTGCTCAGCCGGCGCTGAGGGCGGGCGGCGCGCTAGCGGAAGACCGCCGCACCCACTGCCGCCTCGCCCGCGCCCTGCACCGGGCCGAGCGGGTTGCGGCTTACTTCCTTTTCGTGGATGCGCGGCTGGCCGCCGTCCACCGTGTACACCACGGTTTCGCCGACGAACAGGATCAGCGCGTTGAACGTCCAGCCGGTGATGTCGGTCTCGCGGCGGAAGTTGAGCACGTCGAGCCAGAAGTTGCCGATGCGCGTGCGAGCGAAGCGCCGCACGAGGATCGCATAGCCGGTGCAGTCGTTGCCCGCCGCCAGGCACTCGCGGATGCCGGCGTCGAGGTCCTGCGCCTCGACCGCAGTGCCCACAGTGAAACGTTGCATCACGTCGGGCAGGCCGAGGATGGTGACCGCAGCATTCTGTAAGGGGTCGATGCCCGCGGCCGACAGCTCGGCGCGTGTGGTCGTTTTCGGCACGATGCGCTCGATGGCGGCGCGCGCCTCCTCGAAGTTCCCCCAGGCCTGCTGGGTGGCGACGTCGGCGCTCGGCAGCAGCGACGCGCAGCCGGCAAGGCCGGCCACGGCAAGCAGCGTTGCATACCGCATGGCGCGTTGCAGTTGCATGAGGTCAGCCTAAAGGACCCGGGCGGCACACGGTTGACGTAGGTCAATCCCGCCGGGCACGTAGCCGGCATCATAGCCTGAAGACACCCGGAGATGACCATGACCTACAAGACGATCCTCGTGCACCTCGACCACCGTCCGCGCAGCGACGAGCGGCTGGCGCTGGCAGGCGCGCTTGCCGAGCAGTTCGACGCCCACCTGGTGGGCCTGTTCGCGCCGGGTACGGCGCGCCTGCCGTCGTATGCCTTGGCCGAAGGCGGCCCGGTGCTGCGCGAGCTGCTCGACAAGCGCCGCGCGGAGGTGCTGCGCGAGGCGGAGTCGAATTTCCGCAAATTCACGCAGCGCAACGGCGGCGAGCGCGCCGAATGGCGCGCTTCGGAAGCCGACCCGGCGGCGGCGATGCGCCTCTCGGCGCGCTACGCCGACCTGATCGTGGCAGGCCAGCCCGAGGCCGAAGACGAAGGCGAACTGCGCGGCCTGGCCGACGAGTTGGCGCTGTCGGCCGGCCGGCCGGTGCTGTTCGTGCCCTATGCGGGGCGCTTCGCCAAGGTGGGCCTGCGGGTGCTGGTCGCCTGGGACGGCGGGCGCGAGGCGGCGCGCGCAGTGAGCGACGCGTTGCCGTTCCTGCAGCGCGCCGAGGCGGTAGAGGTGGTGGTATTCGATCCCGAGCGCGCCGCGCGCCAGCACGGCGAGCAGCCGGGGGCGGACATCGGGCTGTACCTCGCGCGCCACGGCGTGAAAGTGGCAGTGGCGCGCCAGAGCGGCGCCGGGTACTCGGTCGGCTCCCAGATCCTGTCCCGTGCCGCCGACACCAGCGCCGACCTGATCGTCATGGGCGGCTATGGCCATGCGCGGGTGCGCGAGCTGATGCTCGGCGGCGTCACGCGCACCATGATGGAATCGATGACCGTGCCGGTGCTGATGTCGCACTGAGCGACCGGGGGGCGACGTACACCCCGCGCGGGTCCGGGCTGCGCGAGCGGGCGAGCCGGAGTCGGTACAATGGCCCACGGTGAGATTCCTGGTCGAATCGGTCATGCGCAGGATGGGGGCGGGCACGCGCGTGCCCTTCGCCGTGCGTTTCGCCGGCGGGGGCGAGTTCCGTAACCGCGACGACGCGCCGCCCGACTTCACGCTGGTGTTCAACAGCGCCGCCGCCTACGCGCGCATCGCAGCGTTCGGCCACATCGGCCTGCTCGAGTCCTACATCGACGGCCAGGTCGACGTCGAGGGCAGCCTCGGCCGGGCGATGGCGGTGGGGCTGGAGAGCGGCGTCGCCGGCGCCAATGCACTCGTCGGCGTGCGCAACCGCTGGCACGAGCTGCGCTTTTCCAACCGCGACTGGGCGCAGGCGAGGAAGAATGCCGAAGCGCACTATGCGCTCGGCACCGAGTTCTACCGCTACTGGCTCGACGATCCGCACATGATGTACACCTGCGCCTACTGGAAGGAGGGCACCCGGACCCTCGAAGACGCGCAGCGGAACAAGATCGAGCACGTGGCGGCGAAGCTGCGGCTCGCCGCGGGCGAGACGGTGGTCGACATCGGCAGCGGCTTCGGCGGCTTCATGTTCCACGCCCACCAGAAGTTCGGCGTGCGCGTCACGGGCATCAACAACACCACCTCCCAGGTGGAGATGGTGCGCGCCGAGATCGCGCGCCGCGGCCTGGAGCGCTCGCTCGAAGTGCTCGACACCGACTTTCGCGATGCGCGCCGCGCATACGACAAGGTGGTGTCGATCGGCACCCTGGAGCACGCCGGGCGCGATTCGCTCGATGAAGTGGTGCGCGCGCACGCGGCCTTCCTCAAGCCGGGCGGGCTGGGCATGCTGCACTTCATCGGCCACGTCGGGCATTTCCAGACCGAGTTCTTCATCCGCAAGCACGTGTTTCCCGGCGGCTGGATCCCGAGCCTCGCGCACACCCTCGCGGCGATGGAGCGCGCCGGGCTCGAGGTGGTGGACATCGAGAACCTGCGCCGGCACTACGCGCTGACGCTCGACGCCTGGACCGAGCGCTTCGAGCGCAACTGGGACAAGATCCGCGCGCTCGACGCCAACAAGTTCGACGAGCGCTTCCGGCGCGTGTGGCTGGCGTACCTGGTGGGCTGCGCCGAGATGTTCCGCTCGGCGCGGGGCTACACGCACCTGTTCCAGATCGTGTTCTCGAAAGGCAACCTCACCCGCGAGAACTACCCGATGAGCCGGAGGTTCCTGTATGAGTCGCCTGCACGGCGCGAAAACGCAGGCGCTCAGCGCGCAGCTTAGCCGCGGCGGCGGCCCGGTCGGGCTCGCCAAGCACAGCTCGAACCTGTTCCGCGAGCGCGCCGGCGGCCCGCGGCGGCGCCTGGACGTGAGCGCCTTTCGCGAGGTGCTGGAAGTCGACGCGGCCGAAGGCTGGGTGGACGCGGAAGGCATGGTGACCTACGAGGACCTGGTGCGCGGCTGCCTGGCGAAAGGCGTCATGCCCGCGGTGGTGCCGCAACTGAAGACCATCACCCTGGGCGGGGCGATGGCGGGCGTGGGCATCGAAGCGTCCTCGCACCGCTACGGGCTGGTGCACGACACCGCGCTCGAGCTCGAGGTGCTGCTCGGCGACGGGCAACTCGTGCTCGCCACGCCGGACAACGAGCACGCGGACCTCTACCACGGCTTTCCCAATTCCTATGGCACGCTGGGCTACGCGCTGCGCGTGAAGGCGAAGGCGGTGCCGGTTCGGCCCTACGTGCGGCTCGAGCACCAGCCGTTTGCCGACCCGGCGCGCTTGTTCGAGGCGCTCGGCGAGCACCTGCGCGCGGGAGAGGCCGACTTCATCGACGGCACCGTGTTCTCGCCGCGCGAGATGGTCCTCACGCTGGGGCGCTTTGCCGACACGGCGCCGTATACGAGCGACTACACCTTCGAGCGCATCTATTACCGCTCGATCCGCGAGCGGCGCGAGGATTACCTGACGGTTCACGACTACCTCTGGCGCTGGGACACCGACTGGTTCTGGTGCTCGAAGAACGTGCTGGCGCAGAACCCGCTCGTGCGCCGTTTCGTCTATGGCCGCGCGCGCCTGGGCTCGCGCACCTATACCCAGGTGATGCGCTGGAACAGCCGCGTCGGCCTGACGAAGAAATTCGAGCGCCTGGTCGGGCTGCACTCGGAGTCGGTGATCCAGGACGTGGATATACCGCTCGCGCGCGCCGGCGAGTTCCTCGAGTTCTATGCGCGCGAGATCGGCCTGTGGCCGCAGTGGATCTGCCCCATCGGGCCCGCGCCGGCGTCCGGGCGCTTCACGCTGTATCCGATGCGGCCGGGCTGGTACGTCAATTTCGGCTTCTGGGACGTCAAGCGCACGCGCAAAGGCTACGCGCCGGGCCACTTCAACCGCCTGGTCGAGGAGCAGGTGGTCGCCCTCGGCGGCATCAAGTCGCTGTATTCCGAGAGCTTCTTCCCCGAGGAGGAGTTCCACCGCCTTTACGGCGGGCAAGCCTACGCCGCGCTCAAACGCAAGTACGACCCGGCGGGGACGTTTCCGACCCTCTACGAGAAGTGCGTGCTGCGGCAGTAGGGAATCGGCGCAGCGCTTGATCGAGATCAAACCTCGGATCCGCGGCGGCGCGACCATGGGCGCAGCTGCCGAAGCAGCTTGTGATCCGAGGAGCCTCCAGTGCCCAGGAAACGCAAACGGCGGTCCGGCAAAGGCCTGCAGCGCGCACTCGCGCCGCGGGCGCCGAATGACGCTGCCCAAGACCTGAACGCCGCGGGCCGGGCGCTACTCGGACGCGAGGAAAAGCCGCGCGGCATGCGGCCCGAGCCGCGTGACGACGCCTCGGTCGAGGATCCGCTGCTCGACTGGCCGGAGGACTGAAGCCATGAACGCCGGGGACATCTGCAAGCGCGACGTGATCGTCGCCTACCGCGACATGCCGCTCGCCGAGGCGGCGCGGCTGATGCGAGAGCGCCACGTGGGGAGCCTCGTGGTGGTCGTCGACCGCGCCTCGGAGCGGGTGCCGGTCGGCATTCTCACCGACCGCGACATCACGGTGGCGGTGGTAGCGAAGGCGCGCGACCCGCGCACGCTCAAGGTCGGCGACGTGATGACGAGCGGCGTGTTCGCGGTGCGCGAGCAGGACGGCCCCGCCGAGGTGCTGCGTGCCATGCGCGAAAACGGCGTGCGGCGCGTGCCGGTGTTGACGCACAGCGGTGCGCTGGCCGGGATCCTCGCCATCGACGACCTGCTCGAGCTGATGTCCGACGAGCTGATCGATTTCGTGCGCACTTTCGCGCGCGAGCGCGTGCGCGAGACGCGCACGCGTCGGCCCTAGCCCGGCGCCGCGCATGGTCGCCGACCCCCTCCAGCCGCGCATCGAGCACGAGATCGCCGAGCTGCGCGGCCTGTTTCCCGCGATCACCGCGTGCCACAGCGCGCTCCTGCAGGCGAAGGACGACGGCAGCGCGCGCTGGTCGCTGCACCTCGACATCCGCGCGCAGCAGGCCCAGTTGATCGTCAGCGGGCCGGCCGAGGAAAGCGCCGAGGGGGCGGTCGCGGCCGCGGGCCGCATGGCGCGCGAGCGCCTCGCGGCGCTGCCGTGGACCCTCGCGCCCTAGTCCGGCACCCGCAGCGCCACGAACAGTTGCGCGCCCGCGCGCGCGATGAGCAGCGCCACCGTGGCACCCTTGCCGGCGCCGGCGATGCGTTGATTGAACGCCGGCACGCTCGCCACCGGCTCGCCGTTCACCGAGACGATGATGTCGCCGCGCCGCAGGCCGGCGCGCCGCGCCGCGCCCTCGGCGCGCTGCACGCGTACGCCCCCCGTGAGCCCGAGGCGTTCGCGTTCCTCATGCGCGAGCGGCGCAAGCTCGAGCCCGAGCACGTCGAGGGCGGCGCGCGGCGGCGCCGCTCCGACCGCGGACTCGGCCTGCGCCTCGCCGATGCGCACGCGCAACTCGAGCGGCGCGCCGCGGCGCACGAGGCCCAGCGTCGCGATGGCGCCTGGCCGCGCGCTCGCCGTGAGGTGCACCAGATCGGCGTGGCTGTCGATGTCGTGACCGTCGAAGCGCAGCACCACGTCGCCGGGCCGCAGTCCGGCGCGCTCCGCCGGTCCGTCCTTCAGCACCTCGGTCAGCAGCGCGCCGGCGGCGCGCGGCAGCCCGAGCGCCCGGGCCAGATCCGCGGTCACCTCCTGCACGCGCGCGCCGATGCGGCCGCGTGTGACGCGGCCCCGGGTGCGCAGCTGTTCGGCGACGTTCATGGCCACGTCGATCGGCACGGCGAAGGACAGCCCCATGTAGCCGCCGCTGTCGGTGTAGATGAGCGAGTTCACGCCGACCACCTCGCCGCGCAGGTTGAACAGCGGGCCGCCCGAATTGCCGGGATTGACGGCGACGTCGGTCTGGATGAACGGCACGTAGCTTTCCTCGGGCAGGGTGCGGCCCTTGGCGCTGACGATCCCCGCGGTGATGCTGCGCTCGAACCCGAACGGCGAGCCCACGGCCGCCACCCACTCGCCGGGCTCCAGCGCGGCCGGGTCGCCGATGCGCACGCGCGGCAGGCCGCGAGCCTCGATCTTGAGCAGCGCGATGTCGCTGAGCCGGTCGGCGCCGACCACGCGCGCGGGGAACTCGCGCCGGTCGGCGAGGCGCACCACGATCTCCTGCCCCTGCGGGCCGCCCACGACGTGGGCGTTGGTGATGACGTAGCCGTCCTCCGCGATGAGGAAGCCCGAGCCGAGCGAGCGCGACTCGAAGTCGCGCGGCGCGTAGGGCTCGAGCTGCCGGCGCAAGAACTCGCGCAGCAGCTCTTCTTCCGGCGTGTCCGACAGGGGCACGTCCGACGCGTCCCCACCCTGGTAGAAAGTGGTGCTCACGTTGACCACCGCGCGGCCTTCCGCGCGCATCAACTGCACGAAGTCCGGCAGCTGGCCGGCCACGGGCGCGGCGGCGAGCAGCAAGCACGAAAACAGATAGATGGCACGCGAGCGCATGCCGCAGGATGCGCCGCGAAACAAGCCGCGAAGTTGACGCAAATCAAAGACGAATCGGCGGCGGGGTGGCAGCATGAGCACGTTGTCCCCCGCCCCCCAATTTCCTCCTCCTCCTCCGGTGGGTGGGTTCCCGAGGGCGCGGCTCTGGCCGCGCCCTTTTTTTCTGCAAAGGCGGCGATGAGCGGTCGCTGGGAGCATTTCGAGCATGGCGCCGATGTGGGCGTGCGGGGGCTCGGTGCGACGAAGGCCGAAGCCTTCGAGCAGGCGGCGCTCGCGCTGACGGCGGCGGTCGCGGCGCCCGCGGACGTGCGCCCGCTCGAGCGCATCGCGCTCACCTGCGAGGCGCCCGACGACGAGCTGCTGCTCGCCGAATGGCTGAACGCGCTGGTCTACGAGATGTCCACTCGCAGGATGCTGTTCTCGCGATTCGCGGTGTCCCTGACGGGCACGCGCCTCGAGGCCGAGGCCTGGGGCGAGCCCGTGGACGCCGTCCGCCATCGCCCCGCGGTGGAGGTGAAGGGCGCCACCTACACCATGCTGCGCGTGGCGCCCGACAATGGCGGCTGGCTCGCGCAAACGGTGGTCGACGTCTGACATGGACCTGCATCTGCTCCAGAAGCGCTCCGACTACGCATGGGAGATCCCGCGCCAGGGCGCGATGCGCGTGCCGGCGGTGATCTACGCCAGCCAGGCGCTGGTGCGCGACATGGACCACAAGGTCTACGAGCAGGCGGTGAACGTGGCGAAGCTGCCGGGGATCGTCAACGCGTCCTACGCCATGCCGGACGCGCACTGGGGCTACGGCTTTCCGATCGGCGGCGTGGCGGCCTTCGACCCGGACGAGGGCGGCGTGGTCTCCGCGGGCGGCGTGGGCTTCGACATCTCCTGCGGCGTGCGCTGCCTGCACACGGGCCTGTCGCGCGCGGACATCCTGGCGGTGCAGCAGCCGCTCGCGCACGAGCTGTCGCGCGCGATTCCCGCCGGCTTGGGCAGCACCGGCGAGATTCGCCTGGGCGACAAGGAGATGGATGCCATGCTCGCCGGCGGCGCCGCCTGGGCGGTGCAGCGCGGCTGGGGCGAGGAGGCGGACCTCGAGCGGATCGAAGAGCACGGACAGATGAAGCATGCCAAGCCCGGCAATGTCTCGGCGCAGGCGAAGAAGCGCCAGCGCGACGAGATGGGCACGCTGGGCAGCGGCAACCACTACCTCGAGATCCAGGAAGTCACCGAGGTGTTCGACGCGGGGATCGCCTCGGCCTACGGTCTCGCGCAGGGCGACATCGTCATCATGATCCACTGCGGCTCGCGCGGCCTCGGGCACCAGATCGGCAGCGAGTTCCTCAAGCGCATGGCGGTGTCGGCGGCGCAGCACGGCATCGCGCTGCCCGACCGCGAGCTCGCCTGCGCGCCGATCAACTCCGACGTGGGCCAGGAGTACCTCGGCGCGATGCGCGCCGCGATCAACTGCGCCCTCGCCAACCGCCAGATCCTCACGCACCTCACGCGCGAAGTGTTCCGCCGCATGCTGCCCGAGGCGCGGCTGGCGCTGCTCTACGACGTGTCGCACAACACGTGCAAGGTGGAGGAGCACCGGGTGGACGGCGGCACGCGCAAGCTCTACGTGCACCGCAAGGGTGCGACGCGCGCTTTCGGGCCGGGACATCCCGACGTTCCGCCGGCGCTGCGCGAGGCCGGCCAGCCGGTGCTGATCGGCGGCTCGATGGGCACGGGCTCCTACGTGCTCGCCGGCACCAGGGAGTCGGAAGCGCTCGCCTTCAGTTCGGCCTGCCACGGCGCGGGCCGCGCGATGAGCCGCCACCAGGCGTTGAAGAACTGGCAGGGCCGCAAGGTGGTCGACGACCTCGCCGCGCGCGGCATCCTCATCAAGAGCCCGTCGATGCGCGGCGTGGCGGAGGAAGCACCCGGTGCCTACAAGGACGTCGCCGAAGTGGTGGACGCGGCGGATGCCGCGCATCTCGCGCGCAAGGTGGCGCGGGTGGAACCCCTGGTATGCATCAAGGGATGACGCCTTTTACGCCCGAAGCGCTGCAGGAGTACCTGCGCGCTCTGCATCGCGGCGAGGTGGCGAACGTGCGCGTGACGCCGCTCGGCGGCGGCCGCCAGGGCGACAAGGGCTACGGCTACGGCGTGCCGCTGCGCATCGACTACGAGCTCGGCGGAAAGCCGCAGCGCGCGGTGCTGGAGACCGTGCGCCCCGGGCCTTTCGGCCACGAGCACATGGCCGACCGCGCGCAGCTGATGCTCTGGGCGCACGGCGCCTTCAACCGCCTGCCGCGGCACGTGCCCTCGCTCGACGTAGGCGCCGTGCGCGCCGAGGGTGCGCTTGAGTCGCTCGGCAGCGCGCAAGAGCTCTTCATGCTCGCGCAGTTCGTGGAGGGGCACGAGTACGCGGACGACCTGCTGCGCTTGCGCGGCGGCGGCGCGGCAACGCCGCAGGATTTCGCGCGCGCCGACACCCTCTGCGATTACCTCGCGCAGATCCATCGCGTGCGCAGCGACGACGCGAGCCTGTACGTGCGGCGGCTGCGCGACCTCGTCGGGCACGGCGAGTGCATCTTCGGCGTGGCCGACAGCTATCCTGCGGGGCCGCTGGTGGCGGCCGTGCGCGAGATCGAGCGGCGCGCCAACGACTGGCGCTGGCGCCTGAAGGCGAAGACGCACCGCCTGCGGCAGGTGCACGGCGATTTCCACCCCTGGAACCTGCTGTTTCGCGAGGGCACCGACTTCTCGGTGCTCGACCGCTCGCGCGGTGAATGGGGCGAGGCCGCCGACGACGTCACCTGCCTGACGCTGAACTATTTGTTCTTCTCGCTGCAGCGCGCGGGACGGCTGGAGGGCGATTTCGAGCGGCTGTTCCGCGGCTTCTGGGAGCGCTACCTCGAGCGCTCGGGCGACGCGGAGATCCTCGAGGTGGCGGCGCCGTTCTTCGCCTTCCGCGCGCTGGTGATGGCGAATCCGCTCTGGTATCCGGTGCTCGACGAGGCCGTGCGCCGCAAGGTGCTCGATTTCGCGCTCAACGTGCTGGCCGCGCCGCGCTTCGATCCCGCGCGCGCCAACGAGTACTGGGGCGCATGAGCTTCGCGGTGTGGCTGACGGGCCTTTCGGGCTCGGGCAAGAGCGCCATCGCGCGCGAGCTCGTCTCGCGGCTGCAGGCGAGGGGCCTGGAGCCTGCCGTGCTCGAGTCCGACGTCCTGCGCACGCAGCTCACGCCGCGCGCATCGTATTCCGGCGCCGAGCGCGACTTCTTCTACGCGGGCCTCGCGCAGCTGGGCGCGTGGATCGCCGCGCAGGGCCGCCCCGTCGTGTTCGACGCCACCGCCAACCGCCGTGCCTACCGCGACGCGGCGCGCGCGCAGATCGGGCGCTTCGCGGAAGTATTCGTCGACACGCCGCTCGAAGTGTGCGCGGCGCGCGACGTGAAGGGGCTGTATCGCGCCGCGCGCGAGGGCCGGAGCGAAACGCTCCCCGGCGCGCAGGCGGCCTACGAGCCGGCGCTCGCGCCCGAGCTCGTGCTGCACGGCGATCGCGGCACGCCCGCGCAGGGTGCGCAGGCGGTCATGGCATGGCTCGAGGGGCGCGGCTGGCTCGGCTAGGGCTTCGGCGCCGGGAGGTGGCGCGTGAACCAGGCGGCGGCGAGACTCGCCACCGCCTCGAGCGTGCCCGGCTCCTCGAACAGGTGCGTCGCGCGCGGCACGAGATCGAGCTCGCTCGCGCAGCCGGTGAGTTCCTCGCGCGCCGACTCGTTCAGCTCGATCACGCCGTGGTCCTCGGCGCCGACGATGAGCAGCACCGGCGCCTTCACCGCGCGCAGCGCCGAGCGGCCGGCGAGGTCCGGGCGCCCGCCGCGCGAGACCACCGCGCGCACCGCCTGCGGCATGGCGGCCGCGACGCGCAGGGCGCAAGCCGCGCCGGTGCTCGCGCCGAAGAGCCCTATCGGCAGATGGCGCGTGCGCGCGTCGCGTTCGGCGAAGCGCACCGCGTCGCCCAGCCGCTCGGTGAGCAGCGGGATGTCGAAGCGGTTGTCGGTGTCCTCGTCCTCTTCCGGGGTGAGCAGGTCGAGCAGCAGCGTGGCGAAGCCCGCCTTCGCCAGCTCCGCGGCGACGTAGCGGTTGCGCGGCGAGTGCCGGCCGGAGCCGCTGCCGTGGGAGAACACGATCACGCCGCGCGGCTTCGCGGGGAGCTCCAGAACGCCCTCGAGCGCGACCGCGCCGGCGGGAATCGAGACGTTCGCCATGCAAGCAGTGTGCGCGCGCGGCAGCGACGTGACTTGATCTGCCTCAATCCTTGCACCGGCGGCGGCGCGAACATGAGCCGGGACAAGGAGACTGTCATGGCCATTGGAGAACTGTGCAGCAGGGAAGTCGTGTTCGTGGGGCTGAACGAAAGCTGCGCGCTCGCCGCGCGGCTCATGCGCGAGCAGCACGTGGGCAGCCTGGTGGTGGTGCGCGAGCAAGGCGGGCGGCGCGTGCCCGCCGGCGTGGTCACCGACCGCGATCTGGTGGTCGGCGTGATGGCGCTCGGGCTCGAGCCCGAGAAGACGCTGGTGGAGGCGGTGATGCGCCCCGAGGTGGCGGTGGTGCGCGAGGACGAGGGCGTGGGGCGCGCGCTCGCGATCATGCGCGACAAGGGCGTGCGGCGGCTGCCGGTGGTGGACGCCAAGGGGACACTCGTCGGCCTGCTCGCCGCCGACGATCTGATCGAGCTGTTCGGTGACGAGCTCGCCGGGCTCGCGGCGGTGATCGGCCAGGGCCCGCGCCGCGAGCGCCGCGACCGGCGCGCGGCGCTCTAGCGCCCGGGCGCCGCGGGCCCCGGCAGCAGCAGCCAGAGCACGACGTAGAGCAGGATCCCCAGCCCGCCGATGAAGGCGAGCACGAGGAACGCGGCGCGGAACAGCACCGGGTCGAGCTCGAAGAACTCGCCCAGCCCCCCGCACACGCCGCCCACCATGCGCTCCGTGGCGGACAGGCGCAGGCGCCGGCCGGCGCGCGCTTCGCGCTGCGCGCCCTCGCGCAGCGGCACCAGAATCCACAGAACGACATAGGCGAGCACGCCGAGGCCCCCGAAGGGGATGGAAAACAGGAAAAACAGGCGGAAGAACACCGGGTCGAGCTCGAAATACTCGCCCAGCCCGGCGCACACGCCGGCGATCTTGCGCTCCTCCTCGATGCGCTGCAGCCGCTTCATGTCAGCGCCTTCAGCTCGTCTTCGGTGAGCGTTTCCTTCTGCAGCAGCAGCGTCGCGCCGCGCTCCAGCTTCGCCTTGTCGCGCGTGAGGATGGCGTGCGCCTTGTCGTGCGCGGCCTCCACGATACTGCGCACCGCGACGTCGATCTCGCGCGCGGTCTGCTCGCTGTACTCGCGCGGCGCGGGCATCTGCACGCCGCCGAGGAACGGCGCGCGCTCCTCTTCGTAGGCGAGGGGGCCGAGCGACTCGACCATGCCGTAGCGCATCACCATGCCGCGCGCGATGTTCGACACCTTGACGAGGTCGTCGGCCGCGCCGGTGGACAGGTGCCCGAAGCACACCTCCTCCGCGGCGCGGCCGCCGAGCAGCACCGCCATCTTGTTCTCCAGCTCCTCGCGCGTCATCAGGAAGCGGTCCTCGGTGGGGCGCTGGATGGTGTAGCCGAGCGCGCCCACGCCGCGCGGGATGATCGACACCTTGTGCACGGGGTCGGTGCCGGGCAGCCCCATGGCGACGAGCGCGTGGCCCATCTCGTGGTGCGCGACGATGCGCCGCTCGTTCTCGTTCAGCACGCGGCTTTTCTTCTCCAGGCCGGCGACGATGCGCTCGACGGCCTGCGTGAAGTCCTCGAGCGACACCGACTCGGCGCCGCGGCGCGTGGCGAGCAGCGCCGCCTCGTTCACCAGGTTGGCGAGGTCGGCGCCGGAGAACCCGGGCGTGAGGGCCGCCACCTGCTCGATGGATACGCCCGGCGCGAGCCGGATTTTCTTCGCGTGCACCTCCAGGATCTGGATGCGGCCCTTCTTGTCGGGGCGGTCCACCAGCACCTGGCGGTCGAAGCGGCCCGCGCGCAGCAGCGCCGGGTCGAGGATCTCGGGCCGGTTGGTGGCGGCGAGCAGCACCACGCCGGTGGAGGGGTCGAAGCCGTCGAGCTCCGAGAGGAGCTGGTTGAGCGTCTGCTCCTTCTCGTCGTGGCCGCCCAGGCCGTAGCTGCCGCGCGCGCGCCCGAGCGCGTCCAGCTCGTCGATGAAGATGATGGCGGGCGCCTTCTGCCGCGCCTGCTCGAACAGGTCCCGGACTCTCGCCGCGCCCACGCCGACGAACATCTCGACGAACTCGGCGCCCGAGATGGAGAAGAAGGGCACGCCCGCTTCGCCTGCGACCGCGCGCGCGAGCAGCGTCTTGCCGGTGCCCGGCGGGCCGACCAGCAGGATGCCCTTGGGCACGCGCGCGCCCAGGCGCCCGTACTTGCCCGGCTCCTTGAGGAATTCGATCACCTCCTGCAGCTCGGCCTTGGCCTCGTCCACGCCCGCCACGTCGGCGAAGGTGACGCCGGTCTGGCGCTCGACGTACACCTTGGCGCGGCTCTTGCCGATGCTCATGAAGCCGCCCATGCCCTGCTGCGCGGCGAAGCGCCGCACCAGCAGGAACCACACGCCGAAGAAGACGAGCGCGGGCACCACCCAGGAGAGCAGGTCGCGCAGGAAGGTGCTCTCGACCCGGCGCGTGTAGGGCACGCCGTACTTGCCGAGGCGCTCGGCGAGATCCGGCTCGACGCGGTTCGCCGCCACCGTGGTCTTGCGGCCCTGCGGCTGCTTGAGCTTGCCGATGATCAGTTGCTCGCCTACGCTGATCTCCGCGATGCGCCCCTCTTCGAGCATCTGCTCGAACTCGCTGTAGGGCACGACGTCCACCGACTGCGCCTCCTGCCACCAGCGCTGCACGAGCAGCAGCGCGAGCAGGGCGAACACGAGGTAGGCGACGTTGAAGCGCGTGCGGTTCTCCATCCCGGGCACAATAGTCGCCGGCGACTTATTGGGATTTGACGCAAGTCAATGCGGCCGGCGATCTCGGCAGAGCTGGTGAACGGGGCCTTCGGCGACCCGGTGCTGTACCTCGACTTCCGCGACGCCCGGCGCGCGCTGCTCTTCGACGTGGGCGACGTCGGGCTGCTGCCGCCGAGGAAGCTCCTGCGCATCACCGACCTGTTCGTTTCGCACACGCACATGGACCACTTCGCGGGCTTCGACCGGCTGCTGCGCGTGTGCCTGGGGCGCGGGCCGCGGCTGCGCCTGTACGGCCCGCCCGGGTTCCTCGAACGCCTGGAGCACAAGCTCGCCGCCTACACCTGGAACCTGGTGCACCGCTACCCCGGGGACTTCACGCTGGAGGCGCGCGAGATCGCCCCGGACTGGAGCGCGCGCGCGGCGCGCTTTCGCTCGGGCGGCGCCTTCGCGCGCGAGCCGCTGCCCGGCGCGCAGTGCGCCGGCGGCGTGCTGCTCGACGAGCCGGCGTTCCGCGTGCGCGCCGAGTTCCTCGACCACGGCATTCCGTGCCTCGGCTTCGCCTTCGAGGAGAAGGCCCACGTCAACGTGTGGAAGAACAGGCTCGCGGAGATGGGGCTCGCGGTCGGGCCCTGGTTGCGCGAGCTGAAGCGCGCGGTGGCTGAGGACCGCGCGGACGACACGCCGATCCGCGTGCGCTGGCACGACCACGAGGGCGCGCACGAGCGGCACGTCGCGCTCGGCGAGCTGCGCGCGCGCGCGCTGCAGATCGTGCCGGGGCAGAAAATCGCCTACGTCACCGACGTGCGCGGCACGCCGGAGAACGCGGCGCGCATCGCGCGGCTCGCGGCGGGGGCGGACGTCCTCTACATCGAGGCTGTGTTCCTCGAGGCCGACGGCGCGCACGCCGAGCGCAAGCAGCACCTGACCGCCGCGCAGGCCGGACGCATCGCGCGCGCGGCGCGCGCGCGGAACGTGGTACCTTTTCACTTCTCGCCGCGCTACCTCGGGCGCGAAGCCGAGCTGCGCGCGGAGCTGGAACGAGCGCGCGCAGACACCACAGACGCACAGGAGATGGCCGTGAAGGAAACCTTGCCGCAGGTCGGCGCGCCGGACCCCGAGCTGAAGAACTCGCCGATCATCGACGAGGGCGAGTACGACCCCGAGGAGGCCTCGCCCGGCCTGGAGACGGAAGCCCCGGTGTGCTACTTCAACGGCGAGGCCTTCGCCCTGGGCACGTACGTGCGCAGCGGCAGCGAGCTGCTGAAGTGCGAGCGCGGGGTGTGGGTGCGCAAGGGCGAGCAGCGGCCCGACTAGGCTAGCCGCCCGCGGCGCCGCCGCGCGCGCTGACGCGCTTCGCCTGCGGCCCTTCGGCCGCGAGCTCCTCGATGAAGTGCACGGGCGTTCCCTCGGCGAGGTGCTCGAAGGGCGGCGTGACCACGTTCTCGCGCGAGAAGTACAGCTCGCGCCCGTCCGCGGTGGCGATGAAGCCGTAGCCCTCCTCGGCGAGGATGCGCGCCACGGTGCCCGACTGCGTCGGCTCGTGATGCTTGACGTCGCCGCGCTGCTCGCGCACGAAGTCCTCGAGCTTGCGCCGCGCGGCGTCGAACGCGTCGCGCAGCGCGACGAAGACGTCCGTGTCGTGGTCGCGGTTCACCGCGACCTCGCCGCCGGGCGCCTTGAGATCGATGCGCACCACGAACTGCTTGCCCTTCGTCTTGTGGCGCGCGGACTCCTCGATCACCACGCGGCAGCTCACGATGCGCGGGTGGAACTGCTCGAGCTTGGCGGCTTTCTCGCGCACCGCGTCCTCAAGGGCCGCGGAGCTCTCCATGCCTCGGTAGGTGACCTGCACGGGCAGTTGCATCGGGTCGGTCTTCCTGTCTGTGTCTGAGGCAGCAAGCATGCCGCAGCGCTGCGGCGGTGGTTTGACCAAGATCAAATTGCGGGCAGCCGCGTCACGAGCACCTTGTCGACGCGGTTGCCGTCCATGTCCACGATTTCGATGCGGTAGCCGTCCCAGCTGAAGGCGTCGCCGACTCTCGGCACGCGTCCGAGCTGCATCATGGCGAACCCGCCGAGGGTGTTGTACGTGCCGAGCTCTTCCTCGGGCAGCTCGGCGCGGATGCCGACCGCCTCCTTGAAGCGGTGCACGGTGATGCCGCCGTCCACGAGCCATGATGTCTCGTTGCGACGCACCACCTCTGGCTCTTGCGCCTCCTCCACGGCAGCGATGTCGCCGGCCAGGGCGTTGAGTACGTCGGCGATCGTGACCAGGCCCTGCAGCTCGCCATGCTCGTCCACGACCAGACCGGCGCTCTGGCGGTGCTGCCTGAACAGCGCGACCACCTCCATCGCGGTGAGGCTCTCGGGCACGAACAGCGGTCGCACCATGGCGCCGGCGATGTCCACCCGCTTGCCGAGGACGGCGTCGGCAAGCAGCGTCTTGGTGAGCACGATGCCCTCCACCTTTCGCGGGTCGGCATGCACGACGGGAAAGCGCGAATGGCCGCTTTCCGCAATACGCTGCGCGTTCCAGGCGAGCGGCTGCGCGAGATCGAGATAGACGATGTCGGGCCATGGCGTCATCAGGGCCGTGACCCTCAGCTCGCCCAGGCGAAAGAGGCGCGAAACGACCAGCGGCTCGTGCTTTTCGAACACGCCCGCCTTGGCGCCCTGCTCCATCAGCACCTTGATCTCCTCCTCGCCGATCGGCGGCGCGGTCCGGCCGGCGAGGCCCAGCAGCTTGAGCACGAACTCCGTCGTGGCGCTGAGGACGCGCACCACCGGGAACGCGAGCCGGGACAGCGCGCGCATGAGCGGCGCCACCAGGCCCGCGGTCCGTTCGGGATTCGCCAGCGCGAGGCGCTTGGGCACCAGCTCGCCCGCGATGAGCGTAAGGAAAGCGATCGCCGCGACCACGATCGCCAGCGCCAGGGCTTCGGCATGCGCCGCGAGCGCCGGCCAGCCCGAGAGCCACCGGGCCAGCCCTTTGGAGAAACTCGCTTCGCCGAAGGCGCCGCTCAGTACGCCGATGACGGTGATGCCCACCTGGATCGTGGCGAGGAAACGCGACGGATCGTTGGCGAGCGCGAGCGCGACGCGCGCGCCGGGCCGGCCCTCGTCGGCCCATCGCTGCAGCCGCGACTTGCGCGAGGCGACCACCGCCATCTCCGACATGGCGAACAGGCCGTTCAGCGCGATCAGCAGGAGCAACAGGAGAAACTCCATGGCTCCGCCGACTCTAGGCGCGCGCGCCACGCGGGGATTGACGCCGATCAAGCCCGATGCGCGCCGCTCGTCAGTTCGCGTCCGGCGGCGGCGCCTCCCGTTCGCGCGCCGGCCTGCCGAAAGGGAACAGGCGCGCGACAAGCAGGAGAAGCGCGATCAGGATCAAAGGCCCCAGCACCTCCACGCGCATGAGGTCCGCGGGTGAAGCCGCGCCGGCCGCGCCGCCGAGCGCGCTCGAG
>Ga0209705_10000352_pt1 | contig 24051 bp, 18 predicted proteins | sample PPLLaktember2015_5_FD_187262 | JGI IMG/M metagenome (GOLD analysis project Ga0209705, IMG submission 187262) | Freshwater sediment microbial communities from Prairie Pothole Lake near Jamestown, North Dakota, USA - PPLs Lake P8 Core (1) Depth... | ecosystem: Environmental > Aquatic > Freshwater... | reverse complement strand
CAAGAGCCACCGGCATGTATACTCCGGGATTGACACCAATGCGATAAATCCAAGGGTTGCTTCCGAATGTCGCGACAAATGACGTATCTCCTTGCAGGTCAATAGGATACAGCAGTTCTTAGCCTCATGTTCTGTACAGATTCTTATGAGGAACCAATTTTATTTTGCCCTTACAGGGCTTGAAGAGGTGGGGGTATAAAAAAAATTATTTTTTTGTTGCACGGGGCTATTATGTCGTGTATAGTGTATTAAGTAAGTAATACACTAATGTTAAAAAGGTAGTATCCGATGTTATTAGAAATTGATCATCACAGCGGCGTGCCTATTTACCGCCAGGTAATCAGGCAGATTCGCCAACAGATAATGACCGACGGGCTGAAGCATGAAGAGCAGTTGGAGACGGTTCGTGATCTGGCGGCGCGGCTGAAAGTCAACCCTATGACTATCAGTAAAGCATATTCATTTCTGGAAGCTGAGGGGCTTGTCGAAAGAAGACGCGGGGTCGGCCTTTTTGTGGCGAAAGTGAAAAAAGGTCAGCGAGATCGGATAAGAGCGGAATTACTGGACAGTATTGTTGATAAGGTGGCAATCATGGCTATTCAACTTGGAGTGTCAGAAGACGAGGCTATAGAGTCTCTCAAAAGACACTACGAGGAATACAATTCTAGAAACCGGAGGTAAAAATGATAAATGGAAATCCGATAGTACAAATGCGTAAGGTTTCCAAGAGGTTCGGGAAGATACAGGCATTGGATAAAGTCGATCTGGAAATCAAACGAGGTGAGATCATCGGTCTGTTAGGAGCCAATGGGGCGGGCAAGAGCACCCTGTTACGATGCATTATCGGCTTGTATCTTGCCGAGGAGGGTGAGTGTGTCACATTCGAGACAGACGCGGGTGAGCTAAGCCCGAAAGAACTCGGGCGGATTGGTTATGTTCACCAGGAAGGCGAGCTTCTCGGATGGATGACGACAAAACAGTTGATCCGTTATGTAAGCGCATATTACGAAAACTGGAATCACGAACTGGAAGAGCAATACATCGAGGATTTTGATATTTCTCTTAAGGATCGGGTTGGTTCGCTGTCGCCGGGGCAAAGGCAAAAACTGGCTATACTTCTGGCGATAGGTTTCGAGCCGGAACTGTTGATTTTGGATGAGCCTGCATCAGCTTTAGACCCAATAGCGCGGGGTCAATTTCTTGATTTGCTGCTTGAGATAATCCAGGACGAAAATCGCACTATAATTATCTCGTCACATATTCTAAGCGATGTGGAAAAGGTTATCGACCATACGTTGATTATGCGTAAAGGGTCTGTTTTGCGTGATTGTAGTTTTGACAGTCTTAGAGAAGAATTTGTCAGATTTACACTTACGTGTCTGGATGGTCCGCTGCCAACAGAGCTGCCATTTGAAAATGTAATCAGTTGCCAAAAGAGTGAGGGCAGAGCTGTTATGACCGTACAGAATTATTCTCAAGAGATGTTGGAAGCCGAGGCCAAGGCTTTGAACTGTGAGATCGAAATTCGGCCTTTGTCTTTGGAAGAAATATATAAAATCGTTGCAAGCTGAGGAAAATACAATGAGTATCTTACGGGCAAATCTTAAACATTTATATCAGAAAAGAAGCTTCTGGTTTATTGGATTGTTTTTTGGAACTTTTGCATTTTTAATTATTATGGTGCTTATTGAAGCTGTTACCGAAAATAAACAGGGTAGGTTTTTCGCCCCGGCTATATTGATGTTTTTTGTTGGCACTTTTATAGCTACCTTGCCAATAGATGTTTTAACCAAGCCTTTTTCGTATTGCCTGCCGGGGCATAGAAAAATCCCGAGAGAATTTTTATCTTTTGTCGGGCTGCCCCTATCATTTTTGTGGTCTCTAAGCTTTCTTTTTTATCCGGATTTAAATATTGTTAAAACTATTCTGGCGTGCCTGTCAGCATTTTCTATATTCACGACTTTTTATTGGCTCGGAGTTTGGTTTGTATTCAGATTTAGAAACTGGGGTGTTGTTTTTGCACTTTTGCCATTGCTAGCGTTAGGCAACATGTGGCTGAATATGAGTGTGTTTGTTAAGCATATTGAGTATACTATTGTGGAAAATCCTCTATCGATGATTTTATTGGGCATATTGGTCAATTTTTTAGCCTGGCGATATTGGGGGAGGTCTAATCTGGCAAGGTGGTATTGCGGTATATTATGGATAGGAGCATTCGATGCATGGAACATAGAAAAAATGTCTAAATTTAGATTGGCCAGGTTGGCAGAAAGGGATAAGAAAAAGCCTGGCTCATTTAGAATATCTTCCGGTGTGGAAGGGTTTTTTGTTTCCAGAATCAGCGGAGCAGAAACCGGCGGCATAGGGCAGTATATCTGGGGCAGCTTGTATAAATCGTTCGGGATGACGGTCTCGCAACATCTGCAGGATTGGATGAGATTTTGGATAGTTATACTACCGATACTATGTTTCTTGTGTTATATGCCAGGGGGAGGTAGAAATTTTATATTCCTTATGCCCGGGATAATGGTTGTTTTCATTAATCTAAATGTTCGTTCAAGCCTGCTGATTTCCGGGGGCCGGAGGGAAAGATTTTGGTCCGCTTTGAGTTTAGCCGTTACCACAGCGATACTCGGCACTTTTTTTGTAACATTTATTGCGGTCTTAACCATGCCATTAGAGTTAATACTGCCGGAGTTGACAATTAAAGGCTATACTGCTGTTTTTAACGCGTTAAGTATAAAACTTTTCTTTCTGCCGTTATTGATGATTCCTATCACATTTGCAATAGGTTTGGTTTTTCACAAAAAACCGATGCTGGCGATGGTTTTTGTAGTGGTTGTCTTTCAGATTTTGTTCTTCCTTAGTATTTTTCAAAATCTGAAGAATTGTCTGGTACCGATAGGCTCGGTGCATGTAATAATTGCGTTTGTATGCAGTTGGGCCGTGTTTGTGGCAGTTCTGCGCTATGTTTGCATGAAAAGGTCGTTAGTAGGCCAAGGAAAGTAGAGTTGCGTGGCTTTGGTGAATAGTTCGCGTGTGCTGAGAACCGGGGAAAATGGCGGGTGCGACAGTTGTGGGTGGGGGTGACAGGTAAAAATGTAAAATGTAAAATTACGAAGTGAGTTCGCAATGAGGGGGGAAAATGGCTTGACAGCCGTGGCGTCATCTGCTATATTGTGGGAGACTTAGATCGGCTTTGCGAAGATGGCAGCCACAAAGAGCGTTCTATCGCGATTCGATGGGTTTTGCAAGCAGGTCATATATAGGGTGGCGTTAAGATGAAAAAAACGGATGTGTCAAAAGGTTTCACCTTGATCGAACTGCTGGTTGTAATTTCGATCATTGCCCTGCTGTTGTCGATACTGATGCCAGCGTTAGGGCGAGCCATGGAACAAGCAAGATTTGTGACTTGTATGTCAAATTTACACCAGTATGGTCTGGCAGCCGAAATGATGTTGACAGATAACGATGGTTGTTATCCCGCGGACGCGTGGCGTACTTTGTATAAGGAGAGTGTTTCTGGTTCGTGTCAATGGCATGATGAGGCCAATAATCTTGAAAACAGACCGGAACTGGCTGGGCCGTTATGGGATTATCTGAAAACTCAAAAGATACATCTATGCCCGACTTTCTACCTTGTCGGCAAGAAATACGGTGCTGGTCATCCCTGGCATAATTCAGCTATACCCGTGGAGCCACAATATAGTTATAGCATGAACGCACTTTTGGGTTCAGATTTCGGGGTTAAGAAAGTTTCCCAGATAACGCGTCCGCATCAGACGTTTTTCTTTGCCGAGGAGAACATGTGGATAACGCCCGAATATAACGGCTATGTGCTTAACGATAATGCCTTATGCACTATATGGGATACAACTTCCTCTCTTGACAGCCCCCCGCCATTTACCGACAGTTTTGGCACATTCCATAATGCCCCGGCTGCGGACCGTGATAGCGGCGTATCGAATGCGGTGTTTGTGGACAGCCATGTGGAAACCGTACATGTTGAAGACAGCTATCGATTGGCCCGGCCAATATGACCTGCTCTTTTGAAAACGGCAAGGAGTGGGTGGCGTCAGCGTCAAAAGGGTTGTGAAACGTTGATTTTGTCGCAGAAACAGCGTTTTTAGGTGTAAATATCGAATTTTGTCGCTAATATCAAGTGTGGGGGGATTGAATCAGATTGGTTTGGCGGCCTGTTAGTGGTACGAAGGGATTGGGCATATATTTGCAAAAGATTCTTGATTGCCAGAGTCGGGCCGGGGACTTATAATGCGGGATTAGATCGGCGTTGCCGAGTCTGTAAGGTTCCCAGCCTGGGACTGTGAAAACAGGTATTTTCGATAAGATACCGGCATCAACATTAGTACTGGAGTTTTTTATGGCACCTATGAAATGGTTACGTAAGAATAGTAAAAAGATATTGGCCCTTATTTGTGTGCCGATAATGGTTATTTTTATTCTGCCCTCCTTCAGTAACTGGGGTAATCGGAGCAAGATTAACCCAGTTTTGGGTACGTTTAGTGGTCACGGAGGTCAGAAGATTAAGGTTACGACAAGCCAGCTTCGGGTGTGTGCGAACTTTATTGGGGCGATGAGTGAGTTGGGGATCGGCTTTTTGTCGCAGGTTGCTGGTTCTCAGCATCCGGTGTTTTCCCAGCTTAGGGAGCTGGGCGGCGTGGGGGCGTTCCCGGTATTGGCGACGAATCTGCTGTTTTTCAGTAGCGAAAGCGCGTATGCCGATGATGTACGTCAGGATCTGCACCAACAGATATTGAACCTGGTAGATGATGAGGAAGAGCTTGACCGTGTGGGCCTTTATATTGACGAGTTGACCACCGCCAAAGAAGGAGAACTGTGTTTTCTGTTGCTGGCGGCGGAGGCTGAGAATATGGGTATCATGGCTACCGATCAGCAGATCGACACGATAATAAATGTTCGCAAGCAGTTGGTGGCAGGCGGACAGCTTCCCGGGTCATTAGAAATACAACCTATTCTTGACCGGCATGAAATTACCTACAACGAGTTCAGGAAGTCGCTCGGCGAGTATATAGCTGTTTTGCGTTACGGCCATCTGGTTACCAATTCTTCGGGGTTGAGTGAACGGCAGCTCAGGAAGGTTTTTCGCGATGGGATCGAGTGGAGCACGGTTGCCGGGACGTTTGTGTCATTTGAATCGCGTTTTTTCGATGAGAAGATCGGTTCGCCCAGCGAAGAAGATATCCAACAACAGTTCGAGGCCTACAAGCGTCTTGAACCTGTGGAATCCGACGATGAGAATCCTTTTGGTTTCGGTTATTTTCTGGCCAATCGTGTTCAGGTGGAATACCTGAGTGTTGATTTGGCCGAGGCGGAGAAGATTGTGACCGATGAGTTTGCCCAGTTGTCGGCCCCGGAGCAGGAAGAGGCCCTCCAGGGATACTGGGCGGCCCACAAAGAAGATAAGGAGTTTCGTGTAGCGATTCCTAAGCCGCAGGGCACCGAGGGTAAGCCATCGGAGGCATCAGCTCAGGAATACCGTTATTTGGAATTCGATGAGGCGGTTGGTAAGGTTCGCGTTTTGCGGCATCGGGAAACAGCCAGGGGAAAAGTTGAGCTGCTGTTGGCCGAGGCGAGGAAACTTGCTCAGTCGCAATCGGCGTCAATGAAATCCGTAGAACTGGGCGGCTTGGCCAAGGATGTGGCTGATTATAGTGTTATCTCCAAGCGGCTTAGTACTGATAAGCTGTCGGTGACCTACGGTCAAACCGAATTTTTCTCTCAACAAGAAGTGGGAAAGATCGAACAGTTTGGTTCCACATACCGGATGCTTAAGAATGCTGATAATGAGCCGTTGGCGGGTATTCTTTTTGGTTGTGAGCCGTTGCATAAAGGGGTGGTGGGCAGATTTGATATGCCGCCGGCGCAATTGTACGAGGATATAACCCCGTTGTTTGCCGTGGATTTTGCCGAGAAAGCTAAGGTTGGCTATATGTTGCGTATTGTGGGTGTCGATAAGCAGCGTGAGGCGCTTTCTCCGGTGGATGACGGCCGACAGGGCGCCGCTGAGAAATCACCCCTGGCGGAAAGCCGATTGAGAAAGAAGATAGAGGAAGACTGGAAGTCACTGCAGGCGTTTAATATGGCTAAAGTGCAGGCCCATGCGTTTGCCCAACAGGGTTTGTCGGACTGGGAAGTCGCTTTTGCCAAGGCAAATGAGTCGCTGAAAAAAGGTGACGATCCCAATCAGCCGGGACCCTTGCAGACAGAGGAACTCGGTGCGGTCAGGAAACAACTGGAACAGTACACAGAGTTGGTCCGCAAAAATCCAAGTTTGTCTTCTTATCTTTTGGGCCAGGTCGTTAGAAGCTCGATCATGTTGAAGAAGTCCACGCAACTGGCTCAACAGATTGAAGTGGATCAGACCATAACGGGCGATGCCTTACCGGTTCTGGAGTTGCCTGGTGAGTTGAGTTGCCTGGTATTTAAGCAACTGGAAGTCAGTTCGCCCAACCAAGATGAATATCTCCGGAACAAACCGCTGGTTGCCGCGGAAATTCTGAGGCGAAATCAGATTTTGATGACGCTGTCGCATTTCAATCCGCAGAATATTATGAAACGAAGCCATTGGGCCAAGATTGAAGTAGATAATTCCGATGCTAAGCCGGAGGAAGGTGACGAGTGAGTCGGTGGTTTGATGGGGGAGTGAGTGGATGAGGTTGGTTTGTGTCTAGGGAGCATCATTTTATCAGTTCCGCGCGTCTAATCATCGCATTGACCCTGGTTAGTCGTATTCTTGGTATGTTGCGTGACGCGATTTGCAGCCGTTGTTTTGGGGCTGGGGTTCTGCACTATTTTTACATTCCTTTTCTGATTCCGAATCTGGCTCGTCGGATTTTTGGCGAGGGGGCGTTGTCAGCCGCGTTGATACCGGTTTATACGGAACAGTTGCACAAAGATAAACAAGCTGCCAAGGCGTTGGCTTCGAGCGTTATTACGCTTTTGGTGATAATTTTGGCGGCGATTACGCTATTGGGGATGTGTGCGTTTTATGCGTATTGGCATTGGTTGAGCGATCAGGGTGACAAGAGCAGATTGATTTTGTCGCTGGCGGCGATTATGCTTCCTTATCTGATTTCGATCTGCCTGGTCGCGGCGATCGGCGGTCTGCTGAATGTTCATCGTCATTTTGCTGTGCCGGCGGCGACACCTATCCTGTTTAATATTTTCATTATTGTGGGTGTAATTTGTTTTCGCGGTTATTTCGGCGATACTCTTTGGCAGCAGGTGTACGTGATAGCGGTGGCGGTATTACTGTCGGGGTTTGCGCAATTACTGCTGCAATATCCGGCTTTGCGGAAAGTTGGTTTGTCGCTTCGCTTCCGGTTCAGTTTCAGGGATGAAGGCCTGCGTAAGATTTTCCGCCTGATGGCACCCATGATCGTGGGATTGGCGGCGGTGCAGATCAATACTCTACTGGACATGCTGACTGCTTATTATCTTTCAGCGACGCCCCAGACGGGTTCGACGTTTACGTTGGCCGGGCAGGTGTTCGAATATCCTGTCAAAGAAGGTTCGGTAACATATTTGTTTTATGCGCAGCGATGCTATCAGTTTCCGCTGGGCGTTTTCGGGATCGCTTTTGCGACTGCTATATTTCCGTTTTTGAGCAGTTTTGCGGCTCAGAAAGATTTTCGTCAGTTTTCCGATACTTTGGCCCAGGGGTTTCGCCTGGTGATTTTTATCGGTCTGCCGGCTACGGTGGGTATGATTCTGGTCCGGCTGCCGATGGTTAAGGTTATTTTCGAAGGTAATGAGTTTACGGCGGCAGACAGCAGCCACACGGCGAGGGCGCTGTTTTTTTATTCTCTGGGCATCGTCGCTTATTTTGTACAGCAGTTGCTGGTGCGGGCGTATTATTCGTTTCAGGATTCGGTTACACCGGTGAAGGTGGCGGTGCGGATGGTGGGCGCTAATCTGGTGTTGAATTTGATTTTGATCTGGCCGCTGGGGACGGGTGGGATGGCGTTATCGACGGCGTTTTGTGCGACGGCTGGTGGGGTGGTTTTATTGGTCGTACTGATCAAACGTTACGATTTGAAGATTACGGCCGGGTTGTTTGCCTGTGTGTTCAAGACCGTAATCGCCACTGTCGTTATGGCCTCCGGCGGCTGGTGGGCGCTTTATGTTCTGAATGGTTCCGGCGCGATATGGCAAATGGTCGTTGCTGTGCCGATATGTATTTCGCTGTTTATTCTGACCTCGTTGTTATTGAAGCATGGTGAGATTGAGGCGCTGTTGCATCGTAAATGATTAGATGGACAGTATGGTTTTTTTGTCAAGGTAACCAGCCCCCGATTTTAATCGGGGACTGGTATCGTTCATTTATGTTTCAGTTTATACATATCTATAAATCAGACGCTGTTTAGCATTTTCGGTTTTTCATCTTTATGCTGCGAAGCGTTGTTAATATCGGCATGGTAGCTTTGCAGCGATTTTACCGTGCGTTTAGATGCCTGTTGAGCGGCAATACCCTTTACCGCGGCCTTGGCCGCGGCCATGGTGGTTATGTAAGGTATTTTATGTTTGATTGCTGTTTTGCGAATATAGGAATCGTCGTGCTTCCCTAGTTTGCCGATCGGCGTATTGATCACCAATTGTATTTTTTGGTTTTTGATTTCATCGGCGATACCCGGGCGTCCTTCGTACATTTTCATAACAGGTTCGCTTTCGATCCCGTTATCGCTGAGGTATTGGTGTGTTCCTTTGGTGGTTCTGATTTTGAAGCCGAGCTTTTGGAACTGGCTGGCGACTTGTACGGCGGCGGGTTTGTCTTCGTCCGTTACGGTAATCAGCACAGTTCCTTCACATGGCAGTTGTTGTTTGGCGGCTTCCTGTGCCTTGTAAAAAGCCAGTCCGAACGAATCGGCCATGCCCAGCACCTCTCCGGTCGAGCGCATTTCCGGTCCCAGCAGCGGATCGACCTCCGGGAACATGTCAAAAGGAAAGACCGCTTCCTTGACGCCGAAATGCGGGATCGGTTTGGTTTTGAGGTTCAGGTCCGCAAGTTTTTTGCCCAGCATTAGCTGGGTTGCCAGACGGGCCATCGCGATATTACAGACTTTCGATACCAGTGGAACTGTTCGTGAGGCACGTGGGTTTGCTTCGAGGATGTAAACGCGATCATTTGCTATCGCGTACTGGATGTTTATCAGGCCTATGACTTTCAACTCGGTAGCGATTTTAATGGTATATTCGCGTATGGTCTTGATGTGTTTTTCGGGTATGGTGATCGGTGGGATAACGCAGGCGGAATCGCCTGAATGTACGCCGGCCAATTCTATGTGCTCCATAACCGTTGGGACAAAGGCGCTGGTTCCGTCAGCGATGGCGTCGGCCTCAGTTTCGATGGCGTTTTCGAGGAACTTGTCTATCAGGATGGGACGTTCCGGTGTGACATCCACGGCGGCGGCTACGTACTCTTTGAGCATTTCCTTATCGTGTACCACTTCCATGCCCCTGCCGCCCAGTACGTAGGAAGGTCTGACCATCAGTGGATATCCGATCCGATCGGCGATATCGAGGGCCTGTGGCAGACTGCTGGCCATACCCGATTGGGTTTGAGGAATACCCAGTTCGTTCATTAGGTTGCGGAACCGATCGCGATCTTCGGCCAAGTCGATGGTGTCCGGCTGCGTACCGAGGATCGGTACGCCTGCCTGGGCCAGTTCGTTGGCGATGTTCAGGGGCGTCTGTCCGCCAAACTGGACAATTACTCCCTGTGGTTTTTCTTTTTGATATATGCTCAGGACATCTTCGACGGTGAGCGGCTCAAAATAGAGCTTATCGGAGGTATCGTAATCTGTTGATACGGTTTCGGGGTTGCAGTTGACCATTATCGATTCGTAGCCGGCGTCCCGCAGAGCGAACGCGGCGTGCACACAGCAGTAATCGAATTCGATTCCCTGTCCGATCCGGTTGGGGCCGCCGCCGAGGACCATGATTTTGGGGCGTTGGCTTACCTCGACCTCATCACAGGAGGCGTTATAGGTTGAATAATAATAGGCGGCGTTTTCGACGCCACTTACCGGTACGGGATGCCAGGTTTCCACTACATCCAGTTTGGTGCGTTGAGTTCGGATGTTTTTTTCGGTGGTTTTGAGGAGTCCGGCCAGGTAACGGTCCGCAAAACCGTCTTTCTTCGCCTGAGTCAGCAAGTCGTCTGGAATTTTTTTGCCCTGATATTTGAGAATTTTCTCTTCCAGTTGGACCAGCTCTTTCATCTGTTCGATAAACCATGATTTGATATAGGTTCTTTCGTGAAGCGATTGTACGCTTGCTCCTTTACGGAGTGCTTCGTACATGATAAACTGTCGTTCGCTGGAGGGCGTTCCCAACAGTTGCAGCAGTTCGTCGAGGCTTTTTTTGTTGAAGTCTTTTGCGAAGCCCAATCCGAATCGTCCATTTTCCAGTGAGCGAATCGATTTTTGGAAGGCCTCTTTATAGTTTTTTCCTATGCTCATCACTTCTCCGACGGCCCGCATTTGCGTACCCAGCTCATCGATAGAATCCCGGAACTTTTCGAACGCCCAGCGTGCAAACTTCACCACTACGTAATCGCCCCATGGCTCGTATTTATCCAGCGTGCCGCCCCTCCAATAGGGGATTTCATCCATTGTCAGGCCGCCGGCGAGCATCGCTGAGATCAGCGCGATGGGAAAACCGGTAGCTTTGCTTGCCAAGGCTGAAGAGCGTGAGGTTCTCGGGTTGATCTCGATCACCACAACCCGACCAGTTTGTGGGTCGTGGGCAAACTGGACGTTCGTACCGCCGATCACCTCGATGGCCTCGACGATGTCATAAGAGTATTTTTGCAGACGTTTCTGGAGTTCGGGGGCTATCGTCAGCATAGGCGCGGTGCAGCAAGAATCGCCGGTGTGCACTCCCATAGCATCGATATTTTCGATGAAGCATACCGTAATCATCTGGTTTTTCGCGTCGCGGACCACTTCAAGCTCCAGTTCCTCCCAACCCAGGACGGATTCCTCGACCAGCACCTGTCCGACCATGCTTGCCGAGAGTCCGCGGGCGGCAATGGTGCGTAATTGTTCGAGATTGTAAACCAGTCCCCCGCCTGTTCCGCCCATTGTATATGCCGGTCGCAATACCACCGGATAGCCCAGTTCTTCGGCGATTTTTTCCGCTTCCTCAACGCTGTGAGAGGGTTTGCTTCGTGGCATTTCGATTCCCAGTCGGTTCATCGTTTCTTTGAACGCGATCCGGTCCTCACCCCGTTCAATGGCATCGATATTAACCCCGATTACTTTTACATTGTATTTGTCGAGTACTCCCGTTCGTGCCAGTTCAGAGGAAAGGTTCAGTCCTGTTTGGCCTCCCAGATTGGGCAGGATCGCGTCTGGGCGTTCCTTTTTGATGATTTCGGTCATGGTTTTGAGGTTCAGCGGTTCGATATACGTCACGTCGGCCATTTCCGGGTCGGTCATAATGGTTGCCGGGTTGGAGTTGACCAGCACAATTTCATAACCCAGTTTTCGCAGAGCTTTGCAGGCCTGAGTACCCGAATAGTCGAATTCGCAGGCCTGACCGATTACAATGGGACCGCTACCGATGATCATCACTTTTTTTATGTCGGAACGTTTTGGCATAGCATGTTACTCCTTTCCTTATGTAGTTCCTTGTCTTTTATGTAGTTATCTCAACTGTGAGATAAAAATACGTAGTGTCGGGCAAGTATGGGCGCTGAAAGATTTGGTTAAAAAAAAAGCCCTTCAGCAGGCCATGCTGAACGGCTTAAATCCGGGCCAAAGCCCAATACTTATGTTTTATACAAACAGGCATAGCGGCATTAGAGCGATCGAGATTGTGCAAGTCAACACAAAAAAACAAAAAAAAGAATTGATAATCATCTTGAAGCGTTTTTGTTTTTTCGATGGCAATCGAGAAAGATAATTGGCAGAATATGTCCATGAGAAGAAGGCAAAGTGGCGAGGGGGATCGTGAGTAATTGGGAATTGGGCACATGTGAAAGGAAGGCGATATGGATTCCAGGAAACCGACCCGTCAGGAAGCTTTTGCTCTGCTAAGTGAATATAACAAGAACCCGGGGCTGATAAATCATGGTCTGGCTGTCGAAGGCGCTATGCGCTACTGCGGGCGCAAGCGTGGGCAGGATGAGGAAGAATGGGGTATTATCGGTTTGATTCACGATCTGGATTATGAACAGTTTTCTGATCAGCACTGTACTAAGACTGCTGAGATTCTCAAAGAACACGGCTGGCCGGATGAATATATTCGTGCGGCGGTCTCGCACGGCTGGGGTGTGTGCAGTGATGTGGAGCCGCAAACCGAACTGGAAAAAGTGCTTTTTGCCATCGATGAGCTGACCGGTCTGATCGTCGCTACCGTTTTGGTACGTCCTTCCAGGAGTATTCTGGACCTGACGGCCAAGTCGGTCAAAAAGAAGTGGAAAAATAAAGCCTTCGCCGCTGGTGCTGATCGGGACATCATCCAAAAGGGGGCCGAGATGCTGAATATGGAACTGACGGACCTTATCACCGATGTTATTATGGGTATGCGTGAGGTGGCGGATGAGATTGGTTTGAAAGGCAATCCGTCTGATGAAAAATAACTGAGCAAACGTTCACTTCGTATGTTAATTTTTGATTTTTTGGCGGGGGCAACCGGTCGTGATTGTCCATGGCATCCGACGAAGAAATGTCCCTGGACGTGGAAGCTGGTATGGATATACTGGTTTTCTATGGCGCACAAGTGGTACACACAGCAGTTGGAGCAGTTGCGACGGGATGGGCTGTATCGGCAGATGCGTACGATGGAAAGCGGCCCGGGACGGTTAATGCAAGTCGGCGGCGAGGAAAAGCTCGTTTTCTGCTCCAATAATTACCTGGGACTGGCCGGTCATCCACGGATGATCACGGCAATAAAGCAAGGACTTGATCAATGGGGGTTTGGCAGCGGAGGCGCCAGGCTTATTTGCGGTAACAGCCGACCGTGTGAGCGTTTGCAGATGCGACTGGCTGAAATGCTGCGAAAAGAAGCATCTGTGATCTTTCCCAGCGGTTATGCGGTTAATAACGCCGTCCTGAGCACACTGCCGCAGGATGGGGACTTGATTGCGGTCGATAAGCTGGTGCACGCTTCGATAATCGATGGAGCACAGGCCGGTCGGGCACAGATGCGGACCTGGCCGCATCGCAATCTGGACAAGCTCAAACGTCTGCTCGATCGCGGTGGATATCAGCGTGTGTTTATCGTTACCGACTCGCTGTTCAGTATGGACGGCGATATGGCCGATCTGGAGGGGCTGATTGAACTGAAACGGCAGTTCGGCGCGGTGCTGATGGTGGATGAGGCGCATGCGTTTGGCTGTATGGGGCCTGGCGGTTATGGTTGCGGCGAACAGGCCGGGGGATTGGATGACATAGATATTTTTGTTGGGACATTTTCCAAGGCACTGGGCGGCAGCGGCGGATTTGTGGGGTGCAGCCAGGTGATGTTCGATTATCTGGTCAATAAATCGCGAGGGTTTATCTTTACCACCGGCATACCAGCGATAAACTGCATCGCGGCGGAAGCGGCCCTGGATATTATCGCTGATGAGCCGGAGCGTCGGCAACGGCTTTTGGATAACGGCGTATATTTCCGCCGACGCTGCCAGGAAATGGACCTTGATATTGGCGTTACGCAAAGCTATATAGTGCCAATTATGCTCGGTCTGGCGGACAAGGCGGTCGCGGCGGCTAATGAACTGTGGGATCGGGGTTTTATGGTATCGGCGATTCGACCGCCTACCGTCGCGCCAGGGAGCGCCCGACTGCGCGTATCACTTATGAGCGAACACACACATGAGGATATTGACGGCCTTTGCGGTGAGCTTGAAAGAATTCTGGTTGTGGGTTGATTGTTGGGCGCCGTGCGAAACATCGGCGATAATAGTGATTTGTGTGCAGTTCTGTCTGGTTTGTGCCTGCGGCGGTTTCGAGGCGTAACTTCATAGCTAATAATAAGTTACGAAAAATCGCCTTGGCGGGTGTAGCTCAATAAAACTATCAGATGAAAAAACCTTTAAGATTCTTAGAGATTTTTGTACAATGACAAGAGTGGTAGCAGAGTGCTTTGGCCGCTGTGACCGGTAGATGAAAGACTGAAGAACACAAGAGGGATAATTCCATGCAGAAAAGAATAGTCGTTTTCGTTCCTGTTCTGATGGTTGTTTTTGCTTTGTTAGTTGTCGGTTCCTGCAAAAAGGAGTCTGCTCAGGACAAACCCGCAACTTTTGACGAATCCCTGGATGGGGTAGCGGTTCGTCCTCTTCCTGTAATGGATATCAAACTGGCAGAGCGGATCAAACGAGATGGTCCCGTCTCACCTGTGGCGGATGTCACCGATGAGTCGGTGTTGGCATCTGCTTCTACGGCTGAGTCGGCGGTTGATGGAGGGGGCGTCGAGGGCTACAGCCAACCGACCGGGTATGTCAGTGGTGACCCCAACAACTCGTAACCAAGTCAGCGGTTCTTATCTTTTCACGTCACGGCCGCGGCATTTTTGACCGGCAGAGTAATGGTGAAGGTTGTGCCTTGCGGGGAATTGCTGCCGACGGAGATGGAAGCGCCCAGAATCTGTGTCAGTTCCTTGACGATGGCCAGGCCCAGTCCGGCGCCGGAATACCGGCGGGTGACGGTACCATCGAGCTGAAAAAACTTGTCGAAGATTTTCTCACGATCTTCCGGAGCGATACCCGGGCCGGTGTCGGATACGCAGATTTGTACAAAGGCGTCCCCGGCTGTGTCCGTGCCTGGGTCCGGCTGTGGCTCGGCCGGCTCGGCATGGGGAAACGTATCATGATCGGAGAGATAAGCGGTGATATCAATACGGCCGTTATCCGGGGTGAACTTTATAGCGTTATCGATCAGGTTGAACAGGATATGCTGAAGCTTGGCCTGGTCGGTTTCGACAGATGGCAGGTTCTCGGCGACGTCCAAGTTTACCGTAAGGTTTTTCTCCTGGGCCAAAGGGCGGGTAAGGTTGAGCAAGGTTTCGACTATGGTATCGATCGAGCATTTTTCCCAGTGCACCTGGGCTTTGCCGGCCTCGATCTTGGCAAGCTCCAGTAGCTCGTTGATAATTCTGAGTAGAAGATGGCCTGATTCGAGTACGTTGGCGGTATAGCGAATTGATTTTTCGTCATTGCTGGACAGTGCCTGTTCTTTGAGTATTTCCGTAAAGCCGATGATGGCGTTGAGCGGTGTGCGAAGTTCGTGTGAGACGTTGGCGAGGAATTCGCTCTTGAGCTTGTTGGACTCAAACAAAGCGATGTTCCTGGCTTCCAGTTCGTCAAGCCGCAGATCGAGTGCACGGTTGGTTTCGCGTAGTCGATCGTGTGCGAGCTTGAGCTTGGAGAGCATCTGATGAAAGGCCTGAGCCAGTTTTTCGTATTCGTCACCGGTTTTGATCTCGGCGGTGATTTTGATGGCCTTGAGCCAGGAGTCCTGGGACGGTTCTGGCTGATCCCTGGAATCGGTGGAAGCTGCGGTGACCTCGTCGGCCGCGGCCCGGAGCGAACGAACAGGTTCCAGGATAAAACGTTGTGTAATCAGATAAAAAAGGACCACGGCACAAATACATGAGAGCAGTCCGCCCACGACAATAAATACGCGATTAAACAGTAAGGTTATGCTGGTTTGACCTGCTGGGAGAATGACCGAAATCACGCCAAGCAACTGACCTTCGGAAAAAGACGACGGGTCTTTGATGGGAGATGTACCGGACTTGTCGCCGGTATCGCTGAGCCTGGTGGCGTGGCAGCCGGTGGCGAGGCAGTCGGCCTTGACCCGGACGGCTCGCAGATAACGGGCTGGCCGGTCTGAAGGCATCACCGCGGTAAGGCTCTTCAGAATAGAGTCGCCAGTTGGCGAAGTATCCGGACGCGCTGCTTCACCGACAAAAGGTTCTGTTTGCAGTTCAAAGATTTCAGGGATGGTACTATCGTTGAGTAAGAGCTTAACGCCACGACGTAAAAACGGATCATCAGTTATTAACTCGTCCATTCGTTCGGCGGCGCCGGCGGCGGTCTCAGCAGTCTCAAACTGAGCCAGGCTGATCCAACTGGTAACGGGACTGGATTGAGAAGATTCGTCAGATGAGGTTAATGATGGACTCAAAGAGGAAGTTTTAGCTGTTTCAACGGGGTGGAAGTGGCGTTGAAGTACGTGCTGGACCTCGGCCTGAGCGAGTTCATGCTTGCCCTGCTCAACGAGCTTGTCCATCCATCGGTAAGGGACAAACAGACCGGCAGCTATAATGAGCAGAACCGCAAAGGCGAAACCCAGGCGGCATTTGGTCGCTAACGACAGTGACAGGCGATACCATTTAGACAAAGTTCTGCTCCTTAAGCAGTGTTCTCTTTCAGCGATAATAATCCGGCGAATTATATTATAAGTTATAAGCTATGGATTGCAAACCCCAACTTACACTGGATCAGCTTTCGCTGGACCGGGTGCCAACGGTACACGAATTGGTCCTGCCAGGAATTATTATACCATTGGGCATTTAGCACACAATATAGTTCTATAAATGCGACACTTTCGGTCAGTATGTTTTGCCTTTTGGTTTTGGCAGGCATATAATTAAATAGAGGATGAAGCGAAAAAGACATGGCGGCAACAACCAGATCCCATCTAATTCCTCCTATTTGCCGTCATGTTTTTTTGGCTCATTTTCTACACTTTGATTTTACAACTCTTTTCTACCGTGATCTCTTCGAGGATCTTGTCTTCATCGATCTGAAAATGGTTCCGCGGTTTGGGGGCGGCAAGATACTTGCGATACCCTGTATTGCCAACCAATACCTTCTCGCCCTGCTTGAGGTGTTCACGCAGACTCTCAACAATAGCGTTGCGGTCGGCAACAATGCAAATACGGTCGATACAAAATTTGCTTTTGAGGCGGTCAACAATCGGAACCAGCGTCTTTACATCCGCTTTGAGGTAAAAAACACAAAATCATCATTTTTAGTCTAAAAACGCCATTTTCCGCCTCCCAAAAAGACGCAACTGTAGAAGATGGGTTATACTTGTTTGGAGTACGATTTCGCGTACTGAGCGGAATTTGACAAAATATCGGGTTTGAATATGTCGATCTTCCCTGTGTGCAAGGAGTATCAGGCACTGAAACTGAAAGTCCTATAAAAACATTGGGTACGAGATAACGCTGGAAGTTCCCTTTAGCGAGCGTTGTAAGGTGTGTAGTATGTTTGACAAATACGAAGCAACAAAACAATCACGCCGGCGAACTCTCGTCGCTACCGAAGCGGCAGGATCAGGGCTGATGGTCAGTGGAAGCTGGTAATTTATGTAGAAGTTGGATTTTAAGCAGCTATGGACAAACGTTATCAGAGCGACATCAGACAAAAACTGCAACGGCAAACCCTAAGTGGCGCCGCGGCTGCCACAGTTCTGGGGCGACGCAACAGCATTGTCGATATTGTCAGAATCAGTCGCACACTTAACAACTCCGACCCGGCAATGCGTCAGGAAACCATCAAAAATCTGACCAAGATCGGCGGCAAAGAAGCAGCCATGGCCGTCGCCCGATGTTTACGTGACCCTTATCCCAGCGTTCGCTCTGCTGCCTGTGAATCGCTTGGTAATATGCGGGCTCACGTAGCCAAAGCTCAGCTTTACGATGCCCTCTACGATAGTGACCCGGTTGTCTGCTGCAACGCCGCCAGCGCCTTGGCCGTCATGGGTGACAAAGCCGGTATGCCTCAGATCATAAAAATGCTCTGCACTCCTGGAAAACACCAGTTACAAGCGCTGCGCAGCCTCAACGTTATCGCAAAACAGGATTTCCGTATCAACCCCCGTGGCCTCGAAGACGCCATCCGCTGGATCAAAGCCAAGAAAAAACACCTCTCCAAACCCTGACGAAACAGCAGTTACGCCCATACTGAATGAAAATGGCAGGTAGTAAAATTGTATCTACATAGGCCACAATACGTTACGATTGGCCCTGCCAGGTATAATGATACCCATTGGGTACACAAAACCACCGTCAACACTGTACGGGTCTTCGTGTCGCACATTTTTGCACAGAACACCGAATGTTCGTTCAGCCTTCCTCGACAACTTTCATGCCCATCAACCGGGCGAGGTGGTACACGTTATCCATCTGATCGCCGTAGAACACCACGCGGTGCAACAACGTCATGGCATCCTCGGTTTCAAGGACACTGCTCCAGTTGGCGGCCATCTTCGCCGCGTCGTGAACTTCGGTAATGATCTGGGTGCGACAACCATGTACAGACTTCTTTGGAACCTCGATGATCTTGCCCGTCGAGGCGAGTATCGTATCAAGGTTGACCAGTTTGGTACGGGTGATGGTCTCGCCAACGCGGTATTGGACCTCGGGTACACAGCCACTGCCGCCAACCTCCGAATGTCCGCGCAACAGGTATGGAGCTTCCTTGCCATCGGGGCCATCCATCTTCAGAGGCGCTGTGCAATGAGCAGTCCACAAGGCATTACGAGAAGTATCGAAGGTCGCATTGCCCTGGAATCCTGGGCGATCTATTGCGTATTGAAACAGAAGCATAGTCAACAACGAGTCCATGTCTCCCTCGCACGCTGCGGGAATACCGTTGTCGCGCAGACGAGCGAATCCCAGGCAGGGAAATCCTTTGGGCAACCACCCCATACAAGTGCCCACAGCCAATCCTTGAGCTTTTTCACGCTCCATGAGACGTTGCAACGCTATACTGACGCGAGCGGCCTTCAAGATATCATCTTTGTTCGGTTCGATGATTTCCTTTGCGTTTTTTGTCCAGCAGTTGACCTCGGCTAGAACGGCATCGTCTTCAGCGGCAGAAAGCATCTCGTCGAAGGCCTTCTCTTCTATGGCAACGACATCGGCTCCTAAACGCTTCTTGATTTCTTCCGGAGACCGGGCAGGCGCCGTGCCTTGAGCCGGAGGAAAGAGGAGAATCCGAGTATTCTGCATCATTGGAATCACCCTCAGCAGACGAATCGCCCGTTCGAGTTCATCGTGGTTGCTGCTCGCCAGAAGGGTGACGCGATGTCCCTGACGGTGCCAACGGGGCGAATACATCCAATCGTGACCGCTGGCTGGCAGCGAGAAGACGACCATGGGATGCGCCCTATCCAGAATCGGCGTCACCACACTCGTTAAAGCAAAGTTTTGCACGTTGATCGCAAGGACCGGTGCATTTGGCCCTGCCTTCTCTAACAGAGATGCCGTCTGCTGGGCATTGCTCGACTGCCCAATTATCAGCTCGACGTTTCCAAGAGCCTTTTCCGCCTTGGCCAGACGGGTCTTCATTGCCTTTATCTGCTTGTCATCGGCTCCCCAATTACGGTCATCTGGTACGGGCTCGCCGGTGAAGACGACGCAAATTCGAGACTTGCCACGGAGTTGAGCAGGTGGTGATTGCGAAGCCCACGTGTGCGTCCAGGTTGCGCCGGCGAGCATCAACCCACTAGCCACTCCTGCTCCAATAAATTCCCGTCGAGTACAGTGTTCACACATAGCAATAACCTCCAAATGATATAATGAGGAAAATCAATTACAATATTAACGGGTAACTGTAGCACCTGGCATACAAAGATTCAAAAAAAAAACAGCCAAGGAACCATCTTACTCCCATAATTCCATGTAACACATTGTAAATAAGATAGTTACGATAAATAGCTAACTTTCGCAGTTTTTTTACCCAATTTTCATTCAACAGGGCCTGTTAGACGAAAATGGATTTTTATATAAGCCTGGAATTACTAAGTTTGATGTTGGCGTCAAAAGTCGATATTCACGCCTAATAACACCGTTTAGGCGACAGAATCAATGATTCACAATCCTTTTGACGCTGGCGTCAAGTTTAACTGTGTCTTATTTCGCGGTTGCCTTGACTCTGTCTTCCTGAGACATGTCAGCTAATTTTGTGACCTCTTTAATATCAAGCCCTAATCCTTCCGCCACACGACGGCCATATTCGGAATCGGCCTTGTAAAAAATGGCGGTCTGTCTCAACTGGATTCGCTTTTGTGCGACGCTAATATGCGCGACAATATTATCGATCAGATGATCCCGGTCTTTGTCCGTCATAACCTTGCGGTAGAGATCGCCGGCCTGAACAAAATCATCGTTGGGATGGGTATATTCCTGTCGCCCGGCTATGCCCGAAACTTCAAACGGCGGCTCGCCGACCCCATGTTGTGGTTCAGGCCCGCCCATACTATTGGGATAATAGTTTGGCCCGCCGGCACCGTTATCGTCGAAACGCATATATCCATCACGTTGGTAATTGTTCATAACAGTTGCTTTGGGGGCATTGATCGGCAGGAGTTGGTAATTCGGTCCCAGGCGGTACAGATGGGCATCGTGGTACGAGTGGATACGCGCCTGGAGCATCTTATCAAGTGAAGCAGCTATGCCAGGCACAAAATTGCCTGGCGAAAAAGCCGCCTGCTCAACTTCGGCAAAATAATTTTCGGGGTTGCGATTCAGAACCATTTCCCCTATCTCAATAAGCGGAAAATCGCCATGTGGCCAGACTTTTGTTACATCAAAAATATCAAACCGGTATTTTTGAGCTTCTTTAGGCGTCATGATCTGTACACAGACCTTCCATGCGGGGAAATCGCCTTTTGCTATCGCCTCACGTAAATCGCGGGTAGCATAATCAGCGTTCTCACCTGCCATGCGAGTTGCTTCCCGGCGGGTAAAGTTCGCAATGCCCTGGGCTGTCTTAAAATGATACTTTACCCAAAAATATTCACCTTTTTCATTATACCACTTGAAAGTATGGCTGCTGTACCCGTTCATGTGGCGAAAGCCTTTGGGTGTGCCTCGGTCGGAAAAAAGTATGGTTACCTGATGAATTGATTCAGGTGTAAGAGACAAAAAATCCCAAAACATGTCGGGATCAGGAGCATTTGTCGCGGGATTTCGCTTCTGAGTGTGAATGAAATCAGGAAACTTTAACGGATCTCTTATAAAGAATACAGGGGTGTTATTGCCCGTCATATCGTAGTTTCCCTCCTCGGTATAAAATTTTACAGCAAAACCGCGAGGATCACGTGCCGTATCCGCCGAGCCTTTTTCGCCCCCTACTGTTGAAAAACGCACGAAGACTTCCGTTCGCTTGCCAACTTCGCATAAGAATTTAGCCCTTGTGTATTTTGTAACATCTTTAGTCACCTCGAAGTAACCGTGAGCACCGGTGCCTTTGGCATGTACTACGCGTTCCGGGATACGTTCTCGGTTAAAATGAGCCAGCTTTTCCATTAAGTGAACGTCCTGCATCAAAGCTGGCCCGGGAATTCCCGCTGTCATGGTATTCTGGTCGTTATCTACCGGGGCGCCGGAAGCTGTGGTCAGAATATTTTTGTTGAGTTTCGCCATTTTATTTCTCCTTAAAATGATTCGATTAGGTTTCAGACTATTGAGCCAAAATCAGTAATTCAGGACATCCAGTTCAAAATACGCCTGCGGATGGGCACATGCTTTTCTCTCGCAGCATTTTTTCCACCTCTGAGGCGATGCGCAACCAACCATACACAGGCGGTGCTGCTTATCGCGATCATGGAACCAATGGCCACCGCCGTACGCTCACCAAGCCCAACAGTGAACAACAGCACTATGCGATTCCAATCTCCTTGTGTTTTGCCAATATTTTGTCAGCAAGTCTATCCAATGATGCAAAAGCATCATTTTTAGGAAAACCCTTTATTACCACAGGCTCAAGAATCTCAACCTTAATGTTTGTCATCATATTTGTCAACTGCTCAACGGTTTTGCCACCCCAGCCGTAGGAACCGATGACAGACGCAAATCTGGCTTTAGGTCTTAGAGCGTTGGCCAAAAACGCGGCGTAAGCCGCGGATGGATGTGCCCCTGTCAGCACAGTTGGCGAACCGATAACTACTGTCGCCGCATCGACCAATGCCATAGCAAGCCTGCCGATATCAACTGTGGACAACTCAAATTGTCTTACCGTAATACCTCTTTCGATCAATGCCTCCACAAAATGCGATACCATCGCGGCGGTGCTGCCGTGCATGGAAACGTAAGGCAGCACAACTTCGTTTTTGACGGCATCGCAAACCCAGTCTTTATAGGCATCGATGATAAACTCCGGCCGATTGTGCACCGGGCCGTGACTGGGAGCGATGATGTCAATTTCGAGGTTGGAAAGCTTTTCCAAATTATTGTTAATTTGTCGTCTGAATGGCATCATAATCTCAGCGTAATATCGCTTGGCCGATTCATACACCACCGCTTCATCGTCCACAAATAAGTCGCTGCTCGCAAGATGAGCACCAAAAAAATCACACGAAAACAGCACCTTTTCTTCTACGAGATACGTTCCCATAGTCTCGGGCCAATGAACCCACGGCAGATAAACAAAACGCAAAGTCTTATCGCCCAGCGTCAATTGCTCACCATCGGCAACCGTAGTGAATCTGTCATCGTCGATATCGAGCAAATCCATCAACATCCCCTTGCACTTGGGATTTGTCACCACTTGTGCTGTAGGATACTTTGCCAGAACGTCTGCCAGACTGCCGGAATGGTCCTGTTCGCCATGATGCGACACGATATAGTCGATCTTATCGATCCGCAACTTATCCAGGTGTCCAAGCAGAACTGCTGTTTTGCTGGGATCAACTGTGTCAATCAGTGCCGTCTTGCCAGTCCCTTTAATCAGGTAAGCATTATAGCTGGTACCATCCGGCAGAGGGATAAGCCTGTCAAAAAGTCTTGCATCCCAATCAATCGCTCCTACTGCATATACCTCTGAAGCAAGCTTTCGCATTACATATCGCCTTTCATAGAGTTATACAAATATGGTTTATCAGCTAATCAATAGTTGACCGCAGCAAGCTCAAAGTATGCCTGCGGATGGGCGCAAGCCGGGCATTCCTTTGGAGCTTCGGTGCCTTCGTGCACGTAGCCGCAGTTCCTGCAGACCCAGCGAACCGGTTTATTCTTTTTAAAGACCTTCCCTTGCGCAATGTTCTTCTGCAAAGCAAGGTACCTGTCCCGGTGGCGGGCTTCGGCCACGGCGATACTCCTGAAAATAGCAGCTATTTCCGAGAATCCTTCCTCGTCAGCTACTTTGGCAAAACTGGGGTACATTTCAGTTGTTTCATAGTCCTCGCCCGCCGCTGATGCCTTGAGATTCTCACTCGTTGTGCCGATCACGCCAGCTGGGAAAGCCGCCGAAATGTCCACCTCGCCACCTTGAAGCAACTTAAACAGCCTCTTGGCATGCTCCTTTTCCTGGCCTGCCGTTTCCTCGAAAATAGCTGATACCTGCACGTAACCCTCTTTATTTGCGGCACTTGCAAAATACGTGTACCTGTTGCGAGCCTGAGATTCACCCGCAAACGCCGTCAAAATGTTCTTTTCCGTCTTACTGCCCTTAAGTCCCACGAAGCACCTCTCTTTCTTGAAAGAATTATTAGCCTAAAAATCTCGAAATTCCACATTGACAAACATTTTTTTACAAATATTCTATCTATATGTTCCAAAGCACTAACCGAGTGCTACATCAAGTGTCATTATGATGGCAAAACCCAGCATATCGCCGATCGTGGCAAAATCAGTACTGCTGTGACGTTGTGACTCGGGGATAAATTCTTCCACTACAACGAATATTATCGCACCGGCGGCAAATGTCAAGGCATAAGGAAGTAGCGGCCCCATAGAGATGACAAGCCAGGCGCCAAGTACGCCTGCCACAGGTTCGACTACACCGGACGCTTGTCCGTACACAAAGGCCTTGAACTGCCCCATACCTTCCCTCCTGAGCGGCATAGAAACTGCCAGCCCTTCGGGGAAATTCTGTAATCCAATACCAATAGCCAAGGCAATAGCACCTAATAACATTTGGTTCCTCATAAGAATCTGTACAGAACACGAGGCTAAGAACTGCTGTATCCTATTGACCTGCAAGGAGATACGTCATTTGTCGCGACATTCGGAAGCAACCCTTGGATTTATCGCATTGGTGTCAAT
>Ga0209705_10000347_pt1 | contig 24133 bp, 24 predicted proteins | sample PPLLaktember2015_5_FD_187262 | JGI IMG/M metagenome (GOLD analysis project Ga0209705, IMG submission 187262) | Freshwater sediment microbial communities from Prairie Pothole Lake near Jamestown, North Dakota, USA - PPLs Lake P8 Core (1) Depth... | ecosystem: Environmental > Aquatic > Freshwater... | reverse complement strand
ACTGCTGGTCACCCGCACCCTGTCGAAGTCACATGCACTGGCCGGGCTGCGGGTCGGCTATGCGATCGGCCAGGCACACCTGGTCGAAGCATTGAACCGGGTCAAGGACAGTTTCAATTCCTACCCACTCGACCGCTTCGCCCAGGCGGGTGCGCTGGCTTCGATCCAGGACCCCGGCTATTTCGAGGGAATCTGCTCCAAGGTGGTGACGACCCGCACCCGCCTGGTGGCCTCGATGACCGAAATGGGCTTCGAGGTGCTGCCGTCCGCTGCCAACTTCATCTTTGCCCGCCACTCCGTCCGCGACGGTGCCGGACTGGCTGCCGCTCTGCGCGAACGCAGCATCATCGTGAGGCACTTCAGGAATCCGGCACGTATTGAGCCGTTCCTGCGCATTACGGTCGGTACTGATGCGCAATGTGACGCGCTGCTTGCTGCGTTGAAAGTCATCCTGAACTGCTAGAATCCAGCAAAGAGTTAATTTCCGACGCCATGCGCACCGCCCAAGTCACCCGCAATACCCTCGAGACCCAGATCTCGATCAGCCTCAATATGGACGGCACCGGCATTTCCAGGCTCGCCAGCGGTGTGCCGTTTCTCGATCACATGCTCGATCAAATCGCGCGTCATGGCCTGATCGACTTGGATATCCAGGCCAAGGGTGATTTGCATATCGATGCCCACCACACCGTTGAAGACACCGGGATCACTCTCGGCCAGGCCTTCGCGCAGGCGCTCGGCGACAAGAAGGGCATCCGTCGCTATGGCCATGCCTACGTGCCGCTCGACGAAGCCTTGTCGCGCGTGGTGATCGATCTGTCCGGACGCCCGGGGCTGGAATACCACGTCGACTATACCCGTGCGCGCATCGGCGAGTTCGACGTCGACCTGTTCCTCGAGTTCTTCCGTGGCTTTGTCAATCACGCTGGCGTCACGTTGCACATCGACAATCTGCGTGGCATCAATGCGCACCATCAGGCCGAGACGATCTTCAAGGCCTTTGGTCGCGCATTGCGCATGGCAGTGGAGCCCGATATGCGCATGGGCGACGTGCTGCCCTCGACCAAGGGTTCCCTATGAATTTCGTAATAGGGGCAGTTCGGTGAGCGTCGATATCGCCGTCGTCGATTACGGCATGGGCAATCTGCGCTCGGTGTCGAAAGCCATCGAGCATGTCGCGCCGGGAGCGAATGTCGTGGTCACCTCCGATCCCGCCGTTATTGCCGAAGCCGGCCGGGTGGTCTTTCCGGGGCAGGGAGCCGCACCCGACTGCATGCGCGAAATCGATGTGCGTGGCCTGCGTCAGGTGATCATCGATGCCGCCCAGAGCAAGCCTTTCCTGGGCATCTGCATGGGCATGCAGGTGCTGTTCGAGCACAGCGAGGAAGGTGATACCGCCTGTCTCGGCATTTTGCCGGGTATGGTGCAGCACTTTCCCCACGAAGCGATGCACGATGCTGCCGGCGACAAGCTCAAGGTGCCGCACATGGGCTGGAACAACGTCCATCAGGCGGTTCCTCATCCCTTGTGGGCGGGGATCGAGGAGGGTGCCCGCTTCTACTTCGTGCACAGCTACTTCGTGCAGCCGGCGTCGCCCGAGACGATCGCGGGATTTTCGCATTACCCTTTCCCCTTCACCTGCGCAGTGGCGACGGGGAACATCTTTGCAGTCCAGTTTCATCCGGAAAAAAGCCAGCATGATGGCTTGGTGCTGCTGGGCAATTTTGTAACCTGGAATCCGGGTGAGCACTACACCGCCTGTGATGCGTCTGGCGCAGCCTGCGTCTAAATTTTTCTTCGTACGACCATGTTGATTATTCCCGCGATCGACCTTAAAGATGGCCACTGCGTGCGTCTGGAGCAGGGCGAGATGGACAGGGCCACGGTTTTTTCCGAGGATCCGGCAGCTACTGCACTTCACTGGAAGGAGTTGGGCGCCCGTCGCCTGCATCTGGTCGACCTCAATGGTGCATTTGCCGGGAAGCCGGTCAATGACGTGGCGATTCGCTCGATTGTCGATGCCGTCGGCGACGAGATGCCGGTGCAACTGGGCGGCGGCATTCGTGATCTCGCCACCATCGAGCGCTATCTCGACGATGGCGTGCGCTATGTCATCATCGGCACCGCCGCGGTGAAGAATCCCGGTTTTCTGCACGAGGCCTGCGATGCGTTTCCCGGCCATGTCATGGTCGGGCTGGATGCCAAGGACGGCAAGATCGCCGTCGAGGGCTGGTCCAAGATCACCGGCCACGACGTCATCGATCTGGCCAAGCGCTTCGAGGGCTATGGCGTCGAGGCGATCATCTACACCGACATCGGCCGCGACGGCATGCTCACCGGAGTCAATGTCGAGGCTACCCAGAGACTGGCCCAGGCGCTGTCCATCCCGGTCATCGCCAGCGGTGGCGTGACCAACCTCGACGACGTCAAGGCGCTGTCGACCGTGGCCAAGGACGGCATCATCGGCGCCATCACCGGGCGTGCGATCTACCAGGGCACGCTCGATTTCGCCGAGGCACAGAAGCTTGCAGACGAACTCGCGGGCGGCGTTTTCGGCGTCTGATGCGAGAGACTGGCCATGCTGGCGAAACGCATCATTCCCTGTCTGGACGTCACCCATGGCCGCGTGGTCAAGGGTGTCAACTTCGTCGAACTGAAGGATGCCGGTGATCCGGTGGAAATTGCCAGGCGCTACAATGAAGCCGGTGCCGACGAGCTGACCTTTCTCGACATTACAGCCTCGTCCGATGACCGCGACCTGATCCTGCACATCATCGAAGCCGTTGCCGCCGAGGTATTCATTCCGTTGACCGTCGGCGGCGGCGTGCGCCAAGTGGGGGACGTGCAGCGCCTGCTCAATGCTGGTGCCGACAAGGTCAGCATCAATACCTCGGCGGTAATGAACCCGCAGCTGGTGAAGGATGCTTCGGACCGCTACGGCAGCCAATGCATCGTCGTGGCCATCGATGCCAAGCGTATGGGCGACCACTGGGAAGTCTTCACCCACGGCGGGCGCAAGGCCACCGGGCTGGACGCGATCGAGTGGGCAAAGAAAATGGAGAGCCTGGGGGCAGGTGAACTGCTGCTGACCTCGATGGACCGCGACGGCACCAAGAGCGGCTTCGACCTCGAACTGACACGCACAATCTCGGATGCGGTGGATATTCCCATCATCGCCAGCGGCGGCGTCGGCAACCTGCAGCATCTGGTCGATGGCGTCAAGCAGGGCCGCGCCGATGCCGTGTTGGCGGCGAGCATTTTTCACTTCGGTGAATACGGCATCGATGAGGCCAAACGCTACATGAAGCAGCACGGCATCGAGGTGCGCCTGTGAGCGATTGGCTCGACACCATCAAGTGGGACGCGCAGGGTCTGGTTCCGGCCATCGCACAGGATGCGGCCAGCGGTGAGGTCCTGATGGTGGCCTGGATGAACCGTGAGGCGCTGGAGGAGACGGCGCGGACGATGCGCGGCGTTTACTGGTCGCGTTCGCGCAACAAGATATGGCGCAAGGGCGAGGAATCCGGGCATGTGCAGCGGGTGAGCGAGATCCGTCTCGATTGCGATAGCGATGTGATCCTGCTGAAAGTCGAACAAATCGGCGGGATCGCCTGTCACACAGGTAGGCGTTCCTGCTTCTTCCAGAAGCTGGAAAACGGCGCGTGGACGATTATTACGCCGGTCCTCAGGAATCCTGACGAAATCTACCGAAAATGAGCGACATCCTCGACCGTCTGGCAGAGACCCTGGAAGCGCGAAAGTCGGCATCGCCCGACAGTTCCTACGTGGCCAGGCTGTATGCCAAGGGCACCGATGCCATCCTCAAGAAAATCGGCGAGGAGGCCACCGAAACCGTGATGGCCGCCAAGGACGGACAGTCCGAAAAGATCATCTATGAAGTCGCGGATCTGTGGTTCCATACGCTGGTCCTGCTGGCGCACAGCGGCTTGAAGCCGCAGGCGGTTCTGGATGAACTGGCGCGGCGCGAGGGCTTGTCGGGTCTGGATGAAAAGGCAACCAGGAAAACAGGAGAAACGCAATGAGCGACTGTATTTTCTGCCGCATCATCGCGGGCGAAATCCCCTCCGCTAAGGTCTACGAAGACGATGAAGTCTACGCTTTCCACGACATTCATCCGTTCGCCCGGGTGCATTTTCTGATCATTCCCAAGCAGCACATCGCATCGCTTGCCGAATGCCGGCCGGAACATGAGAAAATCCTTGGCAAGATGCTGGTCCTGGCCCCCCGCCTTGCGCACGAGCAGGGACTGGACAGCGGCTTCAAGACGCTGATCAATACCGGGCGCGGTGGCGGACAGGAAGTCTTTCATATTCATATTCACGTATTCGGCGGTGGCGAGCCTGCGCCCCGCACCTGATCAATAGGAGACACGACATGGGTACATTTAGCATCTGGCATTGGGTGATCGTTCTCGTCATCGTGCTGCTGGTTTTCGGCACCAAGAAGCTGCGCAATATCGGCAGCGATCTGGGCGGCGCCGTCAAGGGATTCAAGGACGGCATGAAGGAGGACGCTCCCAAGCTCAAGGAGTCTGCCGAGTCCGGTCAAACCATCGATGCCGAAGTAAAGGACAAGCAGCAGTCCTGAGAGCCGCCAGCCGGCCGGATGGCCGGTTGCGCTTCCGATTCCTTCGTTCGCCCATTCCATGTTTGATATCGGATTCACCGAGCTGATGGTCATCGGCGTCGTCGCGTTGCTGGTCGTCGGTCCCGAACGCCTGCCCAAGGTCGCCCGCACCGCGGGTCACTTGTATGGCCGCATGCAGCGCTATGTCTCGTCCGTGAAGTCCGACATCAGCCGTGAAGTCGAGCTCGACGAGTTGCGCAAGGTCGGGCAAGGCTTCAGGGAATCGGTCGAGTCGGCCGCCAGCGAGTTCCAGCAGGAGGCCACGGTTGTGGATGATTACCTGCGCAAGGAAACCGACAACATCGGCAAGGTGATGGCGGCGATGGCGGTGACCGAAGGCGAACGCCCGGTGACTGAAACGGCAATGAAGCAACTCGCTGCCGAGCAGCAAGCCCAACAGGCCCTGCCATTCGACGATCCCAATCTGGATGCGCTCGAGCCCCCGGCCGGCAGGCCAGATGAGCCGGACGAGAGCGCCAGCCGGGGCGCATCGTCCGCAGGCGAAAAATCTGCATGAGCGCTCCCGGCAGTCAGGAAACCTTTATCTCGCATCTGATCGAGATGCGCAATCGCCTGTTGCGTGCCGTGCTGGCCGTGGTGGTGATCTTCGTTCTGCTGTTCCCGTGGGCCCAGGATCTTTATGCCTTGCTGGCCAAGCCCATGCTTGCCTCGCTGCCACAGGGCGGCCAGATGATCGCGACCGAAGTCACCACGCCGTTTTTCGTGCCGGTCAAGGTCACCATGATGGCCGCATTCCTGATCGCGCTGCCCTGGATCTTTTACCAGATCTGGGCATTCGTGGCGCCGGGGCTGTATCAGCACGAAAAGCGTCTGGGCTTGCCGCTCATCATCAGTAGCGTCCTGCTGTTCCTGCTCGGGATGGCATTTGCCTACTTCCTGGTATTCCCCGTGGTATTCGGTTTTATCGTCGGCATTGCTCCCGAAGGGGTGGCGGTGATGACCGACATCGGCAAATATCTCGACTTTGTCCTGACCCTGTTCCTCGCCTTCGGCATCACCTTTGAAGTCCCCGTCGCCGTGGTGCTGCTGGTCAAGACGGGGATGGTGAGCATCGAGAAGTTGCGCGAGATCCGGCCCTATGTCGTGGTGGGGGCATTCGTCATTGGTGCGATCTTCACGCCACCCGATGTGATTTCGCAGATCATGCTCGCTGTGCCGATGTGGTTGCTTTACGAGTTGGGCATCGTGGTTGCAGCAATGATTACCAAGCCGCAAGCCAAGGCCTCGTCGGATTTCCAGCCTCTCAGCGGAGACGAAATGGATGCCGAACTCGATCGCATCGAACGTGAGGAACGAGAATCGAGGTGATGCACCATTAACAGGCGGTATTCGTAATGGCGCACATTTATAGTGCGCCATTTTTTTGTCTGAATTTCCTTTGTCTTTAAGAATCAAGGGGAACGCCGGATGGAATGATGCTTGCTTTTGAATGGCGGCCTGAATTCGGAGACTCAACATGGAAAACATAAAAACTGGCAGCGACGTACTGTTCGTATTGCTGGGCGGAATCATGGTCCTGGCGATGCACGCCGGGTTTGCCTTTCTCGAAGTCGGCACCGTGCGCAAGAAAAATCAGGTCAACGCACTGGTCAAGATCATTACCGATTTTTCCATCTCGACGATCGCGTATTTTTTCATTGGCTACAGCGTCGCGTACGGGGTCAGCTTTTTCTCCGCTGCCGAGGTGCTGGCCGAAAAAAACGGCTATGAGCTGGTCAAGTTCTTTTTCCTGCTGACCTTCGCGGCTGCCATCCCTGCCATCGTTTCCGGCGGGATCGCCGAGCGGGCACGTTTCAATCCGCAACTGGCGGCAACTTTTATCCTGGTCGGCTTCGTCTACCCGTTTTTCGAGGGCATGACCTGGAACGGCAATTTCGGCGTCCAGGCCTGGCTCGAAAGCACCTTCGGACACGGCTTCCATGATTTCGCCGGTTCGGTCGTGGTCCATGCCATGGGAGGCTGGATCGCGTTGCCTGCCGTGCTGCTGCTCGGCGCCCGTCGTGGACGATATACCCGCGATGGACTGATCTCCGCACACCCGCCCTCGAACATTCCCTTCCTCGCACTCGGCGCATGGATCCTGACGGTCGGCTGGTTCGGCTTCAATGTCATGTCGGCGCAACTCATCGAGGCCATTTCTGGCCTGGTCGCGGTCAACTCCCTGATGGCGATGGTCGGCGGGACGCTCGCTGCCTTGGTGGCGGGACGCAACGACCCCGGCTTCATCCACAACGGCCCGCTGGCCGGACTGGTTGCGGTGTGCGCCGGATCGGACCTCATGCATCCGCTCGGTGCGCTGGCGACTGGTGCCATCGCCGGCGCCGCATTCGTCTGGCTGTTCACGCTGACGCAGAACAAGTGGAAGATCGATGACGTGCTTGGCGTGTGGCCGTTGCACGGCATATGTGGCGCCTGGGGCGGAATTGCTGCTGGAATTTTCGGTGCAGAGGCGCTTGGTGGACTTGGCGGCGTCAGCCTGCCTGCCCAGATTCTTGGCACCCTGGGCGGGGTTGCCATCGCCCTGGCCGGCAGTGCGCTGGTTTACGGCGCGCTGAAATTGGCATGGGGGCTGCGGCTTGATCCGGAGGAAGAGTTCGCGGGCGCCGATCTCAGCATCCACAAGGTCTCGTCCACGATGGAACGCGAGACCAGCTGGTAATTCAGCGACGACGCTGCTGCAGATAGTCGCGTCGTTCGATGGCCAGCTGTTCGAGTTGGCGATCGATGAGCACGACATCGGGATGCTGTTCGGTGTACTTCAACAGCAGTTCGGTGCGCTGCAATTCAAGCTCGGTCTTTTTCCGGTCCAGGCCTGAAAGATAGGCGTCGTAGCCTGGGCTCCGATTGCGCCGGGGGGGCGCCGCTGCCGGGGGTGAGGCATCCGCACCATCGGCCGTTTCGTTGTTCGGCGTGGTGGCCCCCTGCTTAACCGGTTCTGTCACCAGATTCGATTTTTGGCCCGCTGTCCCCGGTTCGGGCGTGTCGATGAAAAAGCTGATGACGATGATGCCCAGCGCGATCAGTAGCATGACCAGGACAGGAGTGCCGAATGCGATGATGGGCAGCAGGGTTGGGACCCGCGCTGGCTCTGGCGAGGTATCTTCAGACGGCGCCGGAGCCAACATGCTCTGGAAGGCCGCGATCAGTTCCTGGGGATCCGGCCGCGTGTCGGGATCCTTCTGCAGCATGCGCATCAGAATTTCGGCCAAGGTGCCGGGAAGCCCCTGGCGGCGCGTGTTTGGCGCGACGGGCATTTCGTTGATGACGCGGTAAAGAATCGACGGCAGTGAGTCACCGCCGAATGCACACTCCCCGGTGACCATCTCATACAACACCGCGCCGAGGGAGAAGATATCCGTGCTGCCGCTGACCTCGCGTCCCATCGCCTGCTCCGGCGACATGTAGCGCGGCGACCCGAGCATCAGGCCGGCGTGGGTCCTGTCGCTGCTGGAAAAGTGGGCGATGCCGAAATCGGTGAGTTTGATGCGTCCGCGTGGCCCGGTGATGATCACGTTGGCGGGTTTGATGTCGCGATGGATCACGCCGTGCTCGTGGGCGAAGGCCAGCGCTTCTGCCATCTGGATGGCCGTGTCGAGGACCAGATCCAGAGGCATCGGGCCTTTGTCCATCAGCTCACGCAAGGTCGTGCCTGCAAGATATTCCATCGCGATATAGGCGACGTCATCGGTCTCCCCGACGTCGTAGATGGTCACGATATTGGGATGCGACAGGCGGCCGGCACTTTGCGCTTCGCGCAGAAAGCGCGACTCGAAATCCGGTCCCTCGCTTTGAAGCTGCGTCGTGGAAACGGTCTTGATGGCGACAGTCCGCTCGATCAGCGGATCGCGGGCACGAAAGACCTTGCCCATCGCGCCTTCTCCGATCGGTTCGAGAATTTCGTAGCGTCCGATCCTCATCGCGGCTGTAGGCTCATCCTTGGCAGGCAAGGATTTGCCCGCGCGTGCTCGCGCTGTCCGGGCCCATTAGGTAGAGGTAGTACGGCAGGACCTGCTCGATACTGGGCGGCGTGTCGGACGGTAGGCCGGGGTGGGTTCGGGCGCGCAGCGGACTGGCGACGGGGCCGGGAATCAGGGTATTGATTCTGAGATGCGGCGTGGTTTCAATTTCCTCCGCCCAGATCCGCGTCAGGGTTTCCAGCCCGGACTTGGAAATCGCGTAACCGCCCCAGTACGCCGCTGGCTCATGGCCATGATTATCGCCAGTGAAGATGACGGAAGCATCCTGCGCTTGCTTCAACAGGGGCAGACAGGCGCGGGTGAGAGCGAAGGGTGCGATCAGGTTGACGCGAAACAGGCTCAGCCACTGATCCAGAGTCTGCAGCGCAAGCGGGGTCAGGCTGAAAAAACTGTGTGCACTGTGAAGCAGCCCGTCGAGCCGCTTCAGGTGATGGCCGATCGTTCCTGCCAGTGTCTCGAGGCTGCGGTCGTCGGCTTGCGACAGGTCGAAGGGAAACATCGCCGGCTCGGGTCCGCCAGCGGCAAGGATCTCATCGTAGACCGCCTCGAGTTGGCGTTCGTTGCGCGCCAGCAGTGCCACGGTGGCACCATGGCGGGCATAGGCCAGGCTGGCGGCACGGCCCAAACCCGAACTGGCGCCGGTCACCAGAACGACGCGGTCCCTGAGCAGATCACCCGGGGGTGCATAGGAATGGGGGTCGAAGATGTTCATAGGTTGTCGAGCAGGGCTTGGGCCGATTGTACCCCGCTCAAGGTGGCGCTTTCGAGCGTGGCCGGATAGGGCCCTTCGGTATAGTCGCCGGCGAGGAAGACCCGGGAATCTCCGGTTCTGACTGCCGGCCTTTTCAGCTTCGATACACAGGCATAGGTGGCCTGCTTTTCGATGACGGCCCTGCGCCAGATCACCTGCGGCAGGGAAACCATGCGTCGCAGCTGGGTTTCCATGGCATCCAGCCAGGTGTCGTGTGGCTGCCCCAGCAGACTGCTGGCGGCACTGACGACCACCGCCAGCAAGCCGGTCTGCCCATGGGTCTGGCCACGATCGAAGACGAATTGCCCCGGCTCTTCGGCAAGCGCGAGCATGGGGCGAGACAGTTGCACCCCGGCCGGATACTGCAGATAAGCCGTTGCGATCGGTTCGTAACGGAAGCCCGCAACGATGTCCAGGCTGGCTTCCAGGCCGGGAAGTTGCTGTCCGAGCGCGGCCAGGTGCTGCGGGGCGACAGCGAGAATGAGACGGTCGAAATGATCCACGTCCAAACGGGTTCTTACGGTGAGTCCTTGCCCGTCCGGCTCGAGGCCGACGACTCTTGAGTTGAGGCGCAGTGTTCCCCCGAGTGCTTCGATGCGCGCTGCAGCGGGCTGGGGAAACAGGGCGCCAAGATCGTGGCGCGGCAGCAGCAGGTCACTATGCTCGCGGCGCGAAGCGAAAGCGGCAGTCAGAACCCGCTGGTAGGTGTTGGCGCTGGCCGACTCAGGGAGCGTATTGAGCGCCGACAGACAGAGTGGATGCCAGAGCAGGCGGCGCAGCCGTTCGGACTGGCACGACAACAACGCTTCGACGCTTGTGTCAGGTTGCTGCGGTGAGCCTCCCAACACCTTGGCCGCCCAGCGCGCGGCCTGCCATTTTTCCTGCCATCCCAGGCCCCTTGCATTGACCAGGCCCAACAGCAGATTCAGCGGAGCGGGCAGGGCAGGGCAGGCAAGGCGAAAGTCGGGTGGTTGCTCGATAGTCAGGGGCAGGCGCATCAGCCCCGCTTCGGGATCGGCGGTGTGCAGCCTGGTCATCAGTTCGAGCGTCTGGGTGTATGCGCCGAGCAGGATATGCTGGCCGTTGTCGAGCTTGCGGCCGTCGAGGGTAATGGCGCGGGCGCGTCCACCCAGCGTCTGCCCGGCTTCGTAGAGGGTGACGGGTACGCCGGCTTCTGCCAGGGTCAGCGCTGCCGCACAGCCTGCCCAGCCGCCGCCAATCACGGCGACACGCGGCTTCATGCGAGCAGCCAGGTCTTGCTGGCGAGCCAGAATTTGCGCAGCGGGGTGAGCGACACCCGCGCCTGCAACACAGGGAAATCGGCTTGGCGGATCTCGTCCAGCAGGGTGCGGTAGATTGCTGCCATGACCAGTCCAGGACGCTGCGCGCGGCGTGCGCTGGCGGGAAGCGCCGCCAGTGCATTGGCGTAATGTTCGATGGCGCGCAGGTACTGGAACTCCATCAGCGACTGGAACGCAGGGGTGCTGCGCCCCTGCAGGATATCGGTCTCGCTCACGCCGAAGCGCTCAAGTTCGTCCTGCGGCAGATAGATACGGCCGCGGCGGGCGTCCTCGCCGACGTCGCGAATGATGTTGGTGAGCTGGAATGCGAGACCGAGCTCATGCGCATAGCGCCGCAATGCGCGGTCATCTGCACCGCGCTCGCCGCCAAAAATGCCGGCCGCCACTTCACCGACCACGCCCGCCACCCGGTGGCAATACAGATGCAGGGACTTGAAATCAGGATAGCGGTCATAGTCGAGATCCATCGCCATGCCGTCGACAATCTCCTGCAGCAGGTCCTGCGAGACTGCGCGGCCGGGTTCGGTATCGAGCAACGCCCGGGTGACGGGGTGCTCGGGTTTGCCCTCAGCGAAATGCCCGATCTCATCACGCCACCAGTTCAACTTGGTCTCGGCGACATGGCGATCTCGGCACTCGTCCACGACGTCGTCGAGCTCGCGGCAAAGCGCATAGAAGGCGGTAATCGCACGCCGTGTCTCGAGTGGCAAAAAGACAAAGCTGTAGTAAAAGCTCGAGCCGCTGGCGGCAGCCTTTTCCTGGCAGTACTGGTGCGGATCCATGTTCAAAAAAGCGCGCGGCCGAGCATCACGATCCAGTCCCTTCTGGTCAACACCGGCCGGTCATGGAACACGCACGCAGGCTCGGCATGCAGTTTGCGCAGAATGGTTTCTCCACCGAGCACGGTCATGCGCAATTCCAGTCCGAGACGGCCCTTGAGTTGCCTGCCCAGAGGGGCCCCGGCTTGCAGCAGCTTGCGGGTGCGCTCGATCTGTTGATGCATGAACATGTACCAAAGTCCGCCGCTGTCGCCACGGGCGATCTGCGTTTCGCTGACGTGGTACTTGGCCATTTCGTCCTGTGGCAGGTAGATACGGCCCTTGCTGAAATCGACCGCAATATCCTGCAGAAAGTTGATCAGTTGCAGGCTGCTGCAGATCGCGTCTGAAAAGGCCAGGTGGCGGGAGTCGTGATCGCCGTATAGATGCATGATCAGCCTACCCACGGGATTAGCCGAGCGGCGGCAGTAATCCATGACTTCGCCAAAATCGGCATAACGGGTCTTCTCCACGTCCTGGGCGAAGGCCGACAGCAGGTCACGGAAGGGCGCCAGCGGCAGGGCATGGCTACGGATCGCTGTCGCCAGCGGAGTGAAAACCGGATGATCCGGCGTCTGGCCATTCTCGATCGCGTCGAGCAGGGATTGATAACGTGCCAGCTGCTCGAGCCGGTCGGCCGGCGAGGCGTCGCCTTCGTCCGCGATGTCATCAGCCGAGCGCGCGAAGTGATAGATGGCTTCGACCGGTTTTCTCAGCCTTGCCGGCAGCAACCAGGAAGCGACAGGGAAGTTTTCGTAATGATCGACAGGCACGAGGCAAGAAAAAACAGAGTGGGAATAATGACTTAGGCCAGTTGCCCGTGCTGGTTGGGTGACAGCATCATATTGATTATATTACACTTCTTGGTCGATAAATTTGCGGCCAAGCCGCGAAAGTGGCGGAATTGGTAGACGCACTGGATTTAGGTTCCAGCGCCGCAAGGCGTGGGGGTTCGAGTCCCCCCTTTCGCACCATCATCTTACGAGCAGCATTCCTTAAACTCTTACTTTTCCCAGGAAGTTTCCATGCAAGCAAATCTTGAAGTTCTCGAGGGTCTGGCCCGGCGTCTGGATATCAGCGTGCCCATGAACCAGTTGGAGGGCGAAGTGCAGAACCGCCTGAAGCGACTGGCGCACAAGGTCAAAATGGACGGATTCCGTCCAGGCAAGGCGCCGATCAGCGTGGTTACGCGCCAGCATGGCCCCGAGGTTCGTCAGGAAGTGCTGGGCGAGGCTTTGCAGAAGCTTTTCGGCGAGGCGGTCGAGGCGCATCAGCTGAAGATTGCCGGCTATCCCCGCTTCGAGCCCAAGTCGGGTGGCGGAGCTGCCGGCGAGATGACCTTCAGCGCAAGTTTCGAGGTGTACCCCGAGGTCGTGATCGACGATCTGTCCAGCAGCAAGATCACCCGGCCGGTGGTGACTCTGGGTGATGAGGATGTGGCCAAGACGCTCGAGGTACTGCAGAAGCAGCGCCGCACATTTGAGGCGACCGATCGGGCCGCTGCCGAGGGCGACCTGGTGAAATTCGATTACGAGGGGACGATTGCTGGAGAGAGCTTTGCCGGCGGCAAGGGCGAAGATTTTTCCGCAGTGATCGGGGAAGGCCGTCTGCTCAAGGCATTCGAAGCCAGTCTGGTCGGTCTCAAGGCAGGGGACAGCAAGGGATTTGACCTGACTTTCCCGGAGGATTACATGGCCAAGGAACTGGCAGGCAAGGAGGCGCATTTCGAGGTCCAGGTCAAAGAGGTCCAGCAACCGGTCTTGCCGCCGGTCGACGCCGAGTTCGCCCGTGCGCTGGGGGTTGAGGACGGGGACGTCGACAAGCTCAAGGCCGAGGTCAAGGCAAATCTGGAGCGTGAGGTCAAGCGCCGCATCCAGACGCGGATGAAGGATCAGACGATGGAATTGCTGCTGCAGAAGTCGACCCTGGATCTGCCGCGCAGCCTGGTCGAGATGGAAATCGAGCGCCTGCGCAGGATGACCGAAGCCGATATGCAGTCACGTGGGGTTCAGACCGCCAAGCTCACTGCCGATATGTTCACTGGACAAGCCGAGCGTCGGGTCCGTTTGGGTCTGATCCTCGCCGAGATTGTGCAGAAGCACAAACTGGTGGCTCAGCCGGAGCAGATTCGGGCATTGATCGAAGAGCAGGCGCAGAGCTATGAGGAGCCGGAGCAAGTGGTAAAGTGGTACTTCCAAAACCCCGAGCGGATGCAGGAAATCGAGTCCCTGGCGCTCGAGGAGAATGTGGTAGCATGGGCCGTAGGTCAGGCTCAGATGGATGAAGTTGCAACCTCTTTTGAAGAACTGATGGGACGTGCCTGATGCAGCGTAACAATTCTGAATTCGAGCGCGGCATGATCGAGCCTCAGGGTCTGGGCCTGGTGCCCATGGTCATCGAGCAAAGCGGTCGTGGTGAGCGCGCTTACGATATCTACTCCCGACTCCTGAAGGAGCGGGTGATTTTCCTTGTCGGCCCGGTAAACGATGCGACTGCCAACCTGATCGTCGCCCAGATGCTGTTTCTCGAGTCCGAGAACCCTGACAAGGACATCTACTTCTATATCAATTCGCCGGGTGGGTCGGTGTCTGCTGGCCTGGCTATCTACGACACCATGCAGTTCATCAAGCCGGATGTATCGACGCTGTGCATTGGCCAGGCGGCCAGCATGGGCTCCTTCCTGCTGACGGCAGGCGCCAAGGGCAAGCGCTACTGCCTGCCCAATTCGCGCGTGATGATTCACCAGCCTCTGGGGGGGTTTCAGGGGCAGGCTTCCGATATCGAAATCCATGCCAAGGAAATTCTTTATCTCAAGGCGCGTCTCAACCAAATGCTCGCCAAACATTCCGGGCAGAGCATAGAAGCGATTGACCGCGACACCGATCGCGACAATTTCATGAGCGCAGAGGAAGCGGTGAATTACGGCCTGGTCGACAAGGTGCTGACCAGTCGCAGCGATGCAACCTAACTGATGCAAGGTAAATCAAGGAACTGGCATGTCGGATAAAGCTTCGGGCGACAAACTTCTTTACTGCTCCTTCTGCGGCAAGAGTCAGCACGAAGTGCGCAAGCTGATTGCTGGGCCGTCTGTGTTCATCTGTGACGAGTGCGTCGAGCTCTGCAATGACATCATCCGTGAGGAAATTCAGCAGGCCCAGAGCCAGAAGGGCAATGGGTCCGATCTGCCAACTCCGCACGAAATCAGCGAAATCCTCGATCAGTACGTGATCGGCCAAAAGCAGGCCAAGAAGGCACTGGCGGTGGCGGTCTACAATCACTACAAGCGGCTTCGCAGCAATTCCGGAAGCGGTGATGTCGAGCTGGCAAAAAGCAACATCCTGCTGATCGGCCCCACGGGTTCGGGCAAGACCCTGCTTGCCCAGACGCTCGCGCGTCTGCTCAACGTGCCCTTCGTGATTGCCGATGCCACGACACTGACCGAAGCCGGCTATGTCGGCGAGGATGTCGAGAACATCATCCAGAAGTTGTTGCAGAAGTGCGATTACGATGTCGACAAGGCCAAGCAGGGCATCGTCTATATCGACGAAATCGACAAGATTTCGCGCAAGGCCGACAACCCCTCCATTACCCGCGACGTGTCAGGCGAGGGGGTCCAGCAGGCCCTGCTGAAGCTGATAGAAGGCACCACTGCTTCAGTACCGCCGCAGGGTGGGCGCAAGCATCCGAACCAGGAATTTGTCCAGGTCGACACCAGCAATATCCTATTCGTCTGTGGCGGCGCCTTCAGTGGCCTGGAAAAGGTCATCCGTGGTCGCACCGAAAAGGGCGGCATCGGTTTTGGCGCACAGGTCAAGAATGTGGACGAGACCAAACGCGATGCGGAATTGTTGCATCAGGTCGAACCCGAGGACCTGATCAAGTACGGCCTGATTCCCGAATTCGTCGGCCGTCTGCCGGTCGTGGCAACGCTCGATGAGCTGGACGAGGGTGCTCTGGTTCAGATCCTGACCGAACCGAAGAATGCGCTGACCAAGCAGTTCGCCAAGCTGTTCAAGATGGAAGGGGTGGAACTCGAGTTTCGAGAAACCGCACTGAATGCGATCGCCAAACGTGCTCTGGCGCGGCGCACCGGCGCACGCGGCTTGCGCTCCATCATCGAGCATGCGCTGCTCGACACCATGTACGATCTCCCCTCCCTGAAGGGAGTCAGCAAGGTGGTGGTCGATGAAGGCCTGATCAGCGGCGAGTCGAAACCCTTGCTGATCTACTCTGACCAGAACGACCAGTCGCGTGCGGCCGGCGCCTGAGGTTCGAGGCCGATTGAACCCTGCTGCCTTCTTGAACTCATAACAATGCGCCCCATATACGTCCAAGGCATGGCAGTCTGCTGTGCCGATTATCCCTAACCCTATCCAGGAATGAATGACATGAGCGACAACGAAAGTATGGATCTGGTTGATTTACCCTTGTTGCCGCTACGTGATGTGGTGGTATTCCCCCACATGGTGATTCCTCTGTTTGTCGGTCGTCCAAAATCCATCAAGGCGCTCGAGACGTCGATGGAATCCGGCAAGCATATTCTTCTGGTAGCGCAAAAAACCGCCGCCCAGGACGATCCCACTCCGGATGACCTGTATGACACAGGCAGCGTGGCCACCGTCCTGCAGATGCTGAAGCTGCCCGACGGCACCGTCAAGGTACTGGTCGAAGGTAACAACCGTGCCCGGGTTCTCTCCGTCGTCGATACCGGTACGCATTTGTCGGCGCAGGCCCGCGTCCTTCCTCCCGAGGGAGAGGAACTGGTCGAGGTCGAGGCCATGCGCCGCGCGCTCCTCACCCAGTTCGACCAGTACGTCAAACTCAACAAGAAAATTCCCCCCGAAATCCTGACTTCACTCTCAGGGATAGACGAAGGCGGCCGCCTGGCTGACACCATCGTTGCGCACCTGCCGCTGAAACTCGAGCAGAAGCAGGAAGTCCTCGAGATGATCGGTGTGAACAAGCGACTCGAGCATCTGCTTGGCCTGCTGGAGGGAGAACTCGATATCCTCCAGGTGGAAAAGCGCATCCGTGGCCGCGTCAAGCGCCAAATGGAGAAGAGCCAGCGCGAGTACTACCTCAACGAGCAGGTCAAGGCGATCCAGAAGGAACTGGGCGACATCGAGGAAGGTGCCGAACTGGAAGAACTCGAGAAGCGTATCAAGGCCGCCTCGATGTCCAAGGAAGCCGAAGCCAAGGCCTTGGGTGAACTCAAGAAGCTGCGCATGATGTCGCCGATGTCGGCGGAAGCCACGGTCATTCGCAGTTACATCGAGGCCATGGCCGGTCTGCCGTGGAAAAAACGCACCAAGATCAGTCGCGATCTGGCGAAGGCCGAGCGCATCCTCGACGAGGATCATTATGGTTTGGACAGGGTCAAGGAACGCATCCTCGAGTATCTCGCCGTGCAGCAGCGCGTCGACAAGGTCAAGGCGCCGATTCTTTGCCTGGTCGGTCCGCCCGGGGTCGGCAAGACCTCGCTCGGTCAGTCCATCGCGCGTGCGACAAATCGCAAGTTCGTCCGCATGGCGCTCGGCGGCGTGCGTGACGAGTCCGAGATTCGCGGTCACCGCCGTACCTACATTGGTTCGATGCCGGGCAAGATCCTGCAGAGCCTGACCAAGATTGGGGTTCGCAATCCGCTGTTCCTGCTCGATGAAGTCGACAAGATGGGGCAGGATTTCCGCGGTGATCCTGCGGCGGCGTTGCTGGAGGTGCTCGATCCCGAACAGAACCACACCTTCCAGGATCACTACATCGAAGTCGAATACGATCTGTCGGATGTGATGTTCGTGGCGACTGCCAACTCGCTCAATCTGCCCGCGCCCCTGCTCGACCGGATGGAAGTCATTCGCCTGTCCGGCTATACGGAGGACGAGAAGATCAACATCGCCGAACGCTATCTGGTGCCGAAGCAACTCAAGGTCAACGGTGTAAAGGACAGCGAACTCAGCATTGCCGAATCCGCACTGCGCGACATCGTGCGGTACTACACCCGCGAAGCCGGCGTGCGCAGCCTGGAGCGCGAAATATCCAAGATCTGCCGCAAGGCCGTGAAGGCGCTGCTGCTGAAAAAGCAGAAAGCCAAGCTGATGGTTACCTCGCGCAACCTCGAGAAGTACCTCGGTGTGCGCCGCTACAGCTTCGGCATTGCGGAGCAGAACAACCAGGTGGGGCAGGTCACCGGCTTGGCGTGGACCGAGGTCGGGGGAGAACTCCTTACCATCGAGGCGGTATCGCTGCCGGGACGCGGCAAGATGATTACCACCGGCAAGTTGGGCGAGGTCATGCAGGAATCGATTCAGGCGGCCTTGTCGGTCGTCCGTTCACGTTCCCGCAAGCTCGGTATCAAGGAGGATTTTTATCAGACCCGGGATATCCATATTCACCTTCCCGAGGGGGCGACGCCCAAGGATGGACCTTCCGCCGGCATTGCCATCTGTACCTCGATGGTGTCGATTCTGAGCGGGATTCCGGTACGTGCTGATGTCGCGATGACCGGTGAGATCACCTTGCGCGGTGAAGTGCTGCCGATTGGCGGCCTCAAGGAAAAGCTGCTTGCCGCGCACCGCGGCGGCATCAAGACCGTGCTCATCCCGCAGGAGAACGTCAAGGACCTGAGCGAAATTCCCGACAACATCAAGAACAAGCTGGATATTCATCCGGTCAAGTGGATCGATCAGGTTCTCGAGTTGGCGTTGGAGCATCTTCCCGAGCCGTTGGACGACGAATCTGAAGCCGCTGCGACAGCAATCGCTGTGCCAGATGAACCCGCCGATACGGCCGCTGCACTCAAGCATTGAGAAAACTTTTATAGCATTTCTGAAACCCGCGCTTGACGCGGGTATTTTTTGCCCATCGCTCTGAAAACCGCTTGACACAAGGTTTTGCGGGTTGCTATAAAAGCGCCCACAGGGTTTTCCTGTGCCACTTTAGTGAAGGGGACAACACGTGAACAAATCCGAATTGATCGATTCCATTGCCGATTCTGCCGACATTTCCAAGGCAGCGGCAGGGCGTGCTCTGGACGCTGCCGTCGAGGCCGTCAAAAAAGCGCTGAAAAAAGGCGACATGGTAACGCTGGTAGGTTTTGGCACTTTCTACGTTGGCAAGCGTGCAGCACGTTCGGGTCGCAACCCGCGTACTGGCGCGACAATCAAGATCAAGGCCGCCAAGGTGCCGAAGTTCCGCGCTGGCAAGGGCCTCAAGGATGCAGTCAACTAATAAAAAACGCGCCCGACATTTGGCAGGATCCGAAAAAATATTGTAGAATTGCGGACTTTGTCGGGTGCTTAGCTCAGCTGGTAGAGCGTCGCCCTTACAAGGCGAATGTCGGGGGTTCGAGCCCCTCAGCACCCACCAGCGGGGACATTTGAAGCGCAGTATTCATGGAGTGGTAGTTCAGTTGGTTAGAATACCGGCCTGTCACGCCGGGGGTCGCGGGTTCGAGTCCCGTCCACTCCGCCAATATCAAAAAAAGGTGAACGAAAGTTCACCTTTTTTCATTCAGTAACACCCTGGCCCGAGACGCCGCAGTCGAATTGGGCGAGAATTCCAAGGTGTCGAAATTCATAGGTAGGCAACATGCTGGAAGCAATCCGTAACCAGGCGCAGGGCTGGATCGTCAAGGTCATCCTGGGCTTGATCGTCATCACCTTCGCCCTGTTTGGCATCGACTCGTACATGTCGGGGCAGGGGCGGGACAGCGTCATCGCCGAGGTCGGCAAGCAGGACATCTCGCGCCAGGAATTCGTGCGCGAGATTCAGGACCAGACGGAACGCATGCGCGAGGCGCTGGGCCCCAACTTCGACATCGCTGCCACCGAAACTGCCGATTTCAGAAAGCAGGTGCTCGATCGCCTGATCGAGCGCAAGGCCTTGCTGCTTCAGGCGCAGCAGAACAAGTTCATCGCGCCGGATGCCTATGTCGCATCCATACTTGCTCAAATTCCCGCTTTTCAGGAAGACGGGGCCTTCTCGCAGCAACGCTACGAGGCGGTACTGCGGCAGAACGGACGGACGCCGGCCCAATTCGAAAACGAACTGCGCCAGTCCTTCATGCTCGAGGTTGCGACCAGCCCAGTTTCGCTTGCTTCGTTTTCATCGAAAACCTCATCGGCTTTGATTGCCCGACTGGTCAGCCAGCAGCGCGAGATCGCCTGGACGGATATCGCGCCTGCAGCGGTGGAATCACAGGTCAAGATCACGCCAGCCGATATCGAGCGCTATTACACCGACAATGCCGTGGAGTTCACCGTGCCGGAGCAGATTCTCGCCGAATATCTGGTGCTGGATCTGGAGACGGTCGCGGCCGGGATAGCGGTTACAGACCAGGCGGTTGCGGATTTCTACGAGGCGAATGCCGCGCAGTTCGGCCAGCCCGAGCAGCGTAGTGCCAGCCATATCCTGATCGCGGCGGAACCTAACGACGCCGCAGCACGTGTCCAAGCCAAGGCGCGCGCTACCGAGTTGTATGCCGCCCTGAGCAAGTCCCCAGCGCGTTTTGCCGAACTGGCGCGTGCCGAATCGCAGGATCCGGGTTCGGCCGAGCAGGGCGGCAGCCTCGGCAGCTTTGGTCGCGGCATGATGGTCAAGCCTTTCGAGGACGCTGTGTTCAGCATGAAGCCGAACGAGATCCGTGGTCCGATCGAGACCGATTTCGGCTATCACATCATCCGTCTCGACGGCATTGATGCGGCAAAGGTTCAGCCCTTGGCGGAAGTCCGCGATCAGGTCGTTGCTGAACTGCGCAAGCAGGAAGCCCAGAAGCAGTTTGCCGATCTGGCCGAAAATTTCAGCAACCTGGTGTATGAGAATGCCGACTCGCTCGACAGCGCCGCCGCAGCGATCAGGACCAAGGTTCAGCGCAGCGACTGGGTGACGCAGCAGACTGTTCTGCCGCCGCTGAACCATGCTGCTGTGGTACGCAGCCTGTTCAGTGCCGAATCGATCAAGAGCAAGCAGAATACCGAGGCCATCGAGGTGGCTCCCGCGAAGTTGGTGGCTGCGCGCGTCGTCGAGCATCGCCCATCCAAGCGCAAGCCGCTGGCCGAGGTCTCGGCCGCTATCGAGCAAAGGCTGCGGCGCGAGCAAACCGACCGGCTGCTGAGTGAAAAAGGTGCGGCCATGATCACAGCGCTGGCCAAGGGCGAGGAATCCGGCGTCAACTGGTCGCCTTTCCAGGTGGTCAGCCGCCAGGCGCCCATAGGGCTCGATGCGGCCGGTGCCAAGGCGGTGTTCAGCGTTGCGACAGATAAACTCCCTGCCTATACAGGCTTTACGCGGCCGGATGGAACGTTTCGCATCGTGCGGGTGAGTCGTGTCATCGAACCTCCGTCGGTCGATCCGCTGCTTCAGACCTCGATTGAATCAGGACTGCAGCAAGCGCAACAGCGTGCCGACCTGGCGGCCCTGGTCGCACTGGTCAAGGCAGGGCAGAAGGTGAAGATCCTTCCAAATGCGCTGGAGGAGCAGTAGCGGCGGCTTCGCATCGGCAATAAAAAACGCGCCACCGGGCGCGTTTTTTTGTTGGGCGAGGAACCTCTATTGCTCTGCGCCAGCGGTCGAGTTGAAGCCGGCATCGACGTAGGTGATCTCGCCGGTGATTCCAGAGGCCAGGTCCGAGAGCATGAAGGCGGCCGCGTTGCCGACTTCCTCGATGGTGACGTTGCGGCGCAGCGGCGCATTCTTGGCGACGATGTCGAGCTTCTCGCCGAAGTTGGCGATGCCGCTGGCGGCCAGGGTCTTGATCGGACCGGCCGAGATGGCATTGACGCGGATGCCCTTCGGGCCGAGGCTTTGCGCCATGTAGTAGACCCCGGATTCGAGGCTGGCCTTGGCGAGGCCCATGACGTTGTAGTTCGGCACCGAGCGGATGGCGCCCAGATAGGAAAGCGTCAGCAGGGCCGCCTGGCGGCCTTCCATCATCGGCAGTGCGGCCTTGGCCAGCGCGGCGAAACTGTAGGAACTGATGTCGTGGGCGATGCGGAAATTCTCGCGCGTCACGGCGGACAGGTAATCTCCGGCCAGTGCTTCCTTGGGCGCGAAGGCGACCGAGTGCACCAGACCGTCGAGGCCATCCCAGTGCTTGCCGAGTTCTGCGAAAAGCGCATCGATCTGCTCGTCGCTGCCGACGTCGCAGGGAAACACCAGGTTCGAAGCAAATTCGGCGGCAAATTCAGTGACGCGATCCTTGATGCGCTCGTTCTGGTAGGTGAAGGCCAGCTCGGCGCCTTCGCGCTTGCACGCAGCAGCGATGCCATACGCGATCGAACGGTTGGAGATGACGCCGGTGATCAGCAAACGCTTTCCTGCAAGAAATCCCATGGTGTTCTCGAAGAGTTGAGTTGCCGCTGATTATAACGGCTGACGCCACACTCACGCTTCGGTAAACTTGCGCCATGACGCTCACCCGCCCGATCCTGTTGCTGCTTTTCACGGGTATGCTGAGCGCCTGCGGCAGCGACTGGAACAATCCCTATCCCGGCAATGACGCCGACGCCAAGGTTCTCTACAGTGCCTTTTCCGAGCGCCCCAAGCATCTCGATCCGGCGCGCTCATACAGTTCCAACGAGGTCGAGTTCACCGGCCAGATCTACGAACCACCGCTGCAGTACCATTTCCTCAAACGTCCCTACAGCCTGATTCCGCTCACAGCGGCCGAAGTACCGAAGCCGGTTTTTTATGACGCCGACGGAGCGCGCCTGCCCGATGACGCTCCCTCTGAGCTGATCGCCCGCAGCGTCTACGAAGTCAGGATTCGTCCGGGCATTCAATACCAGCCGCATCCGGCCTTCGCCAGGGACGAAACGGGACAATATCGCTATCACGCAATCGACGCGTCGGTGGTGGCGAACAAAAGGCAGATCGGCGATTTTCCCCACACCGGCTCCCGCGAGCTGGTCGCGGCCGACTTCGTCTATCAGATCAAGCGCCTTGCCAATCCGCAGATCAGCTCGCCGATATTCGGCCTGATGAGCGACTACATCGTCGGCCTGAAAGAACTCGGCGAGACGCTGGCGCAGGTGGCGAAAGAACAGCCAGGCAAACTCCTCAGACTCGAAGACTACCCGCTGGCCGGTGCCGAGGTGGTCGACCGCTATACCTATCGGATACACATCAAGGGCAAATATCCGCAATTCATCTACTGGCTGGCGATGCCGTTTTTCGCGCCGATCCCCTGGGAGGCAGAGGTGTTCTATTCGCAGCCCGGCATGGCGGAGAAAAACTTCAACCTCGACTGGCAACCGGTCGGCACCGGACCTTTCTATCTGGCGGTCAACGATCCCAACCGGCGCATGGTGCTGAAGAAAAACCCCAATTTCCACGGCGAAACGTATCCGCTCGAGGGCAGCGACGAGGATCACGCGGCGGGCCTGCTCGCTGATGCAGGGAAGCCGCTGCCGCTGATCGACGAGGCGGTGTTCAGCCTGGAGAAGGAAACCATCCCCTATTGGAGCAAGTTCCTGCAGGGCTACTACGACAGTTCAGGGATCAGCTCGGACAGCTTCGACCAGGCGATCCAGTTTTCCAGCGGCGGCGATCCCCAACTCACCGATGCCATGCGCGAGAAAGACATCGGACTGGCCACCACGGTGGCGACCTCGCTCTGGTATGTCGGCTTCAACATGCTCGATCCGGTGGTCGGCGGCCTCAGCCCGGAAAGGCAGAAATTGCGCCAGGCCCTGTCCATCGCCTTCGACTTCGACGAGTTCATTTCGATCTTCATCAACGGCCGCGGCATCCCGGCGCAGGGGCCCATTCCGCCGGGGATTTTCGGCCACGTCGAGGGGCCCGCCGGACACAACCCCTATGTCTTCGAACTGGTGGACGGTCAGATCCGACGTCGGTCGATCGAAGCCGCGCGCCAGCTGCTGGCCGAGGCGGGTTATCCCGACGGCCGCGATGCCAGGACCGGGGCGCCCCTGGTCCTTTATTTCGATACGGCCGCCTCGGGCCCGGACGCCAAGTCGCGGCTCGACTGGATCAAGAAGCAACTGGCCAGACTCAACGTGCAACTGGTGGTGCGCGGAACCGATTACAACCGATTCCAGGACAAGATCCGCAAGGGCAACGCGCAGCTCTTCGAGTGGGGCTGGAATGCCGACTATCCCGACCCAGAGAATTTCCTCTTCCTGCTCTACGGCCCGAATGCCAAGGCGGTCAGCGGCGGCGAGAATGCGGCGAACTACGTCAACCCGGAATTCGACCGCCTGTTCGCGAAAATGAAGGACATGGACAACGGCCCGGCCCGCCAGCAGGTGATCGATGACATGCTCGAGATCGTGCGCCGCGACGCGCCGTGGATCTTCGCCTACCATCCCAAGTCGTTCGGGCTGCGTCACGCCTGGGTGCACAACGTCAAGCCCAATCTGATGGCGAACAACACCCTCAAGTACCGTCGCATCGATCCGGAGACGCGTGCGCTCAAGCGCAGCGAATGGAACCGGCCGGTGCTGTGGCCGATCGGCCTTGGCATTGCCGCGATGGTTGCGGTCATCACCCCGGCGGTGGTCGCGTGGCGTCGGCGTGAGAGGAAGACAGCCTGATGTTCGCCTACATCGTCCGCCGCCTGTTCTACGCGGTGCCGATCCTGATCGGTGTCAACCTGCTGACCTT
>Ga0209705_10000344_pt1 | contig 24233 bp, 25 predicted proteins | sample PPLLaktember2015_5_FD_187262 | JGI IMG/M metagenome (GOLD analysis project Ga0209705, IMG submission 187262) | Freshwater sediment microbial communities from Prairie Pothole Lake near Jamestown, North Dakota, USA - PPLs Lake P8 Core (1) Depth... | ecosystem: Environmental > Aquatic > Freshwater... | reverse complement strand
TTTTGCTCCCCCAGCACGCTGAGGAAACACGATGTCAAGAACCAACGGTCCGCAGGGCTCCGGGGGGGTTGGCGATGCGCGGCTCACCGCTGCAGGGGATGGGTGCAGGAAGCGGAACGCCAGCCGCTTTCCGCATCTGGTGTCGGCTCGTGGTACGTTTGCATCTCGCATCCCCTGTGGGAGCCGGGAGAGGTCCTGCCAACCCTGGACAGGAGCTCGCAGATAAGGCGGCTGACGTTGAGATGGCGTGTAGCGGGTCAGGAGTGGCAAGCACTGACGCTTTTCCGGCGGTTCAGAAGCGCGGTCGCTTTGGGCATGCTGTCGGAGAAGCACATCTGAACCGATGACCCGGGGCGCAGATCGGCACCGGAAGCGGTCATGTCTCGCCGGTGCGGCACTTCTCGGCCTGGCGCTGGCTGGATGTGCGACCACTCCGCTGGCGCCCTATTCCACTGCGACGCCTGCTATGGTGCTGACGCCCGTTGCCCAGGCTGGCATCGCGGACGGCCGCGGCCGTTTTCGTGAGATCTTCTGCGCAGTGCTCGGTGCGCGCTCCCGGACCGCTACCGCCGCCCTCTCCTGCGACCAAGCCCTGGTGCGGCTCGACGACGAGCCATCAGGGACAGGAGCGCCGGTCGACCTCGCTGCGTCCCGCGGTGCATTCACGGTCGTCTACGTGCTCGGCCTCTGGTCGGACTGCGCGGACCAGACCCTGCGCGCCCGCACCGAGATGAATGACTACCTCGCCCGCTTCGGTTTCCACCTGGAGGCTCTGAAGGTCAGCGGCATCTCCGGCACTAGACACAACGCGCACCTCATCCGCGACGCGCTGGAAGCCGAACCCGAACTCGGCACCACGCGCCGCGGGGGTACGAGCCCCTACGCGGTAATACGCCAGTTGGCCGACCAGAGTGCCTTCCCGCGGGCGGAGATGCTGGAGGCGGCGTTGCGGTTCATCGAAGAGGATCTGCGCGCCGGTGCTTCTACCCCATAGATCCTCACCGCAGACACGCCGAGGCGCATACGAAAACTCTGGCCTCGCCGGATCCCTTGTGTCGTGTTGTCACTGTTTGGCGCAGGTCGGGCGCTCCGTTACGCTCACAGCCACGAACCGCCAACATGGCGAACGGCACAGTGACGCTGACGGGGCCTCAAAGCAGGTCGCGCACGATCAAGGCAGTCAATCCGCTCGACCTCAAGACGGTCCAGGTCGGGATCTGGTGGACATGACCTACAGAGGGGCCCTGGCCGTTTCGGTGCGACCGGTCGACAAGCAGTAGACGCGATCAGGCGTCCTGCGCCAGTCGTATTCCCATGAACTGCCAGCGCGCCCACGGGTAGAAGAAGTTGCGGTAGGTAGCGCGAATGTGGGATCGAGGCGTCGCGCAGGAGCCGCCGCGCAGCACCATCTGGTTCACCATGAACTTGCCGTTGTACTCGCCGACCGCCCCTCCAGCAGGACGATAACCCGGGTACCCGAGGTAGGCGCTATTGGTCCACTCCCAGACATCGCCGTACATCTGCTGCAAGCCGTCTCCACTGCCGCCTGTGGCGGGATGAAAGCGCTTCGACTCGACGAGATTGCCCGCGACCGGCAATCCGGCAGCCGCCGTCTCCCATTCCGGCTCGGTCGCTAGCCGAGCGCCGGCCCAGCGCGCGTAGGCATCGGCTTCGTAGTAGCTGACGTGACACACCGGCTCGTCGGGATCAAGCTCGCGGATGCCGTGCAGAGTGAAAACGCGCCAGCGCCCGCCAGCGCGCTGCCAGTACAGCGGTGCGGTCCATTGCTGTGAGGCACGCGCATCCCAGCCGTCCGACAGCCATAGTCTGGGGCGCTCGTAGCCGCCGTCGTCGATGAAAGCGAGATACTCTCGATTGGTCACCAGGCGCGAGGCAAGCTGGAACGGGTTCACGTAGACGCGGTGTCGGGGGCGCTCATTGTCGAATGAAAAGCCGTCTGCCCCGTGACCGATCTCGCGCACGCCGGCCGGGAACGCGATCCAGCGCAGCGGGCCGGGCTCGGTGCCCGAGCTTTCCGGCGCGGGCGCGTACGCCGGCCCGAGCGGATTGCGCGACAGCAGATGCTTCAAGTCGGTGAGGATCAGCTCCTGGTGCTGCTGCTCGTGGTGCAGGCCGAGCTCGAAGGTCTCCAGGTCCCGTTCCGTCGGATTGGTCGTCCGCGACCACCGCGCGATGGATTTGTCCACGTGCCGCCGGTAGGCATGCACATCGTCGAGGGCTGGCCGCGAGATCAACCCACGCTCGGGCCGAGCGTGGCGCTCTCCGATACCCACGTAGTACGAGTTGTACAGGAACCGGAAGCTCGGATCGAAGTGGCGGTAGCCGTCGAGGCCCTGCTCGAGAACGAAGGTCTCGAAGAACCAGCTCGTGTGAGCGAGGTGCCATTTCACGGGGCTCGCGTCGGGCATCGACTGTAGGGCGCAGTCCTCGGCCGAGAGGTCCACGCACAACGCTTCCGTCGCGCTGCGAATCTCCCCGTAGCGGGCGAGCAGATGCGCGAAGCGTTCGTCGATAGGGCTGGACACACGAGCCCGAGTGGATGAAGTGCGCCGCATGGGTCCTCCTGATCGATCGGGTCGACCCGATTGTGCCACGCGATGCCGATCCGGGTCATGCAGCCGTGCCGAAGACTGGTCCACACCGAGCTCGCGCGGCAGCCTGCACGCCCCGACGCTCCATCCGCTACCATGTCGACGGCGACGCTCGTCTTACATGCATCTCACACCGGGGAGGAGAGACACCATGTTCGGGAACGCGAGGAGATCCATCACGCTGCTCGTATCGGCGATTGCCCTGGCCATCCCATCCGCCGCTTGGGCTGCCAAGCTCGAGGGCGAGTATCAGGGAACCGGCAACAGCTTCTTCGAGAAGCTCAGCTTCAGGCCGGGCGGAAAAGTGCGAGTGACCTTCATGGGGATGACCAAGGTCGGCACGTACGAAATCGAGGACAAGGAGGTCCTGATCACGGTCGGGAACGAAACCAACGTGTTCACTCTCGACGAGCAAGGCTGTGTGGTGGGCGGCGGGCTGCTCGGCAAGTACTGCAAGGGCGGCGAAGGTAAGGCGGCCAGAGGGAAACACCCCGAAAAAGGCGGCAGCAAAGCCGTCAGGCTCTCGGGAGTCTACAAGGCCGGCAATCCCGACATGACCATCGCGCTCGACTTCAAGACGGAAGACAAGGTTCGCATCACGGTGTCCGGGACCAAAGCGAAGAAGGAGTCGAGGGAGGCGAAGTACACGGTGGTCGGCGATCGCGTCACCATCACCGATCCGGACGGAGGACAGCCGCTGATCCTCACCCGCAACGGCAACACGCTCGAGGGGGCGCCCGAGGGCGACGACATGAAGATCAAGTTCGTCAAGAAATAGGCACCGGCGCCCGGCGGCTCATCCGAGCGCCGCACGCCGGGCGTCCCGCCGACAGACGGCACCGACCGATCGCGACGAGCACGGCCAGTCCCGCTGCCAGCCGAATCGTCAGGACAACGACTGCCGGCGCATGAGCTGTATACCGCCGATGCAATCCGAAAGCCACAGCGAGCGAACGTGTGTGCCGAACCCGCTGATGTGCCGCAGCACAGGCTGGGGCACAGAACCGAAGGCACCCGCCGGCACCCCGAACGGGCGATGCAGAGCCGCACCGGGAATGCATGCGATCGACAACCCTGCCGATGGTGCGTCGAGCCAGTCGTCCGCGCCGGGGGCGGCTGGATGACTGGAGACCAGGCCTGCGACCACGCAAACGAGCACCGTCAGCATGCACCAGTGCGCGATGGTTTCCGGGAGTCGCATCCGAACACTCTGCTTCAGTACCAGTCCAGCTCGAGCAAATGGCAGATGGCGTCGTGCAATGTCACACCAGCGTCCCCCGCAGGCTCGTCCTCAGCCAGGGTGCCCGCCGGGACACCGCGGGTGCGCGGTGCGCGTCGCGGCCAGGCAGCCCGCTCCACCATATCCACTCCGTCCGCCTCGAATCCCCAGTCGTCGAAATCCCAGCCGTCCTCGCTACCGGTCTCGGTCGGGTTTGAAAGTCGCATGTCGGGCCGGAAGTAAGGATCCTTGTCTTGCACTCTGAACATCGTCGCCTCCTTCGCAATCGAAGCCTGGCGCATGGCAGTTCACCCTGCACTTGGCACCGTTTGCAGGTTACCTGCGCGCTGTATTCCCGCGATGTCGGGCGAGCAACACTTTGTTTCGGTTTGTAACTGGCTCTCCAGCGCAGCAGACGAGCCGCGAAAGGCCGACGAACCACGGTGGACACGGTGGACACGGAGGAAACCATCTGCTCTGACGGCCGGGTCTGCTCGGCTCCGCGAGCATGCAGACCCGGTGAAGCCAGAGCGTCTGGGGACCAGTGACGCTGGCTCAACCGGCGGCCGGCTGTCGGCACAGTACGTCGGCTCTCCGTGTCCTGCGTGTCTGCCGTGGGCCGAGGGTGCCATCCCCGCGCGCGGGGATCCAGAAGTGTTTTCAGTGGCCTGGGTTCCCGCATTCGCGGGAACGACAGTGCTACGGTTACCAGCTGCTTCCTAGGCAGCCCGCGCCGGCACCACGCCGAACGTGCCTGCTGGCTCGGCGCGCTCGCGTTCGCGCGGTGCGGAGACGCTCAGCGCAGCCGCTTCCAGCGCATAGACCAGAGCCAGCCCCGCGCGCTCGAGCCGGAAGGACTCGCCCGCACCGAGAACGATGTCGCGATAGTCGCGCTCCTGGGTCAGCCAGACCTTGCCCTGCGCCACCTGTACCAGCAGCCCACGCCCGTCGGCGATGCGGAGCATGTCGCCCTGGCCGAGCGTCAGGGCATGGCGTACGTTTTCCATCTTCGGCGACTCCTCGAGTCTGGATGGCGCCGGAAACATCTTCCAGCGCCATGGTTGCAGGAAACAGCGACGTGATTTCGGCGTCAGGCTTCCGCCCGGCTTGGCCGCGGCGGCCTGCCGAACAGCCGCGGCAGCAGCATCGGCACGCGCTGGCGATAACGCGCGTAGTCCAGGCCGTGGGCACGCACCAGATCGCGCTCTTCGAGCTGGATGGCGATCAGGATGTAGGCAGTGGTGGCCACGGCGAAAACCAGATGTGCGACAGTCATCGTGGGGGTCGCCCAGAAGGCGAAAAACCAGCCCACGTACAGCGGATGTCGCACGATCCGGTACGGTCCCGGGGTAACGAACTTCAGCGGCGTGTACTGCTTGCCGCGCAGGTACAGCCAGACCTGGCGCAGTCCGAACAGGTCGAAGTGGTTGATGAGGAAAGTCGTCACCAGCACCAGCAGCCAGCCGAACGCGAACAAGGCGTACAGCACCGCACGGCCCACGGGGTCTTGCACGTCCCACACCACGCCCCCCATCGGTTGCCAGAAGGCAAACAGTGCGATGAGCGCCAGGCTGGAGAACAGCACATAGGTGCTGCGCTCCATCGGCTCGGGAACGATGCGGGTCCAGGCACGCTTGAACGCGGGGCGCGCCATCAGGCTGTGCTGCACAGCGAACACCCCCAGCAGGAGAGTGTTGACGAGCAACGCCTGAAGCAACGGCGCACTCGCTTCCCCATCCAGGGTGGTGGGCACCAGGAAACCGCCGACGAAGCCGGCGGCGTACAGGAAAGTGCAGAAGAAGATCGCGTAGCAGACCAGACCGTACGCGAACACGGCGATCCGTTTCATGGTTCGAAGCCTCCTCGTTTGGTTTTCGGCTATCGGCAGTCAGCGAACCCAGGTCGCCGGAAGCCGAAGCAAGATGCCGAGCACCGTTTCTTCCTGCGGCCAGCGCTCGGGCTCGATGTTGCCACCGTCACGCGCGGTATCGGCCTCGCGATCGGGTAACTCGCTTCCATGCTGGTTGTCTTCGCTTACTGTCGGTTGCCACATGTCAGTCATCCTTCCGGCTAGCACCGGGTGAGGGGCATGCCCCTCACCCGGTGGGGTTTACGCACGGCCGAAGCGCTCCGTCAGATCGGCCACTACTGGCGTGCCGCGCACCGGCTTGCCGAGGCTGTACACGCTGTCGCGCCCATACCGCGGGCTGGCGGCGATGCCGTCCGGGTGCTTCTTCGCGGCAGGCGCCGCCGCACTGGCGTACACGCTGTCGCGACCGTGCTGCTGGCCGGCAAAGGCCGAAGCGGCAAACGCGCTCGCGGCGATGAAGACGACGGTTTCAAGCAACGTCATGATTACCTCCTGTAGATCAGCCGAAGAGCGGGCCGGTGGACAGTTACGCAGTCGCGTCCTTCTGCTCGTCTGCGCCGCTGGCCTTGCGCTGCTGCTGGAAGCGCTTCCACTCGTCGGACTCGAGATAGCCCGGCACGGGAGCAACGGCCAGCCGCTTGCTTTGCCAGTCTTTGTACTCCTCGGACTCGGGATAGCCGGGCACCGGAGCAACGGCCAGCAAGGTGTCGCTGTCGAGCCAGGGGGTGTCGGTGCGCAGCTCTTCGGCGGAAGTGACGGTGCCGACAGCCGGACCCGCGTAGCGGTCGACGCTCACCTGTTCCGCCGGGATGGCGCCCGACGTGACCATTGCGAAGACCAGAGCGGGGATGGACGTGGTGATGATCATTGGAGTCTCCTTGAGCCAAGTGGATGTGAAGGGTTGAAACCAACGGAGCGCGGTCGGCATCTGCTTGCGCGATACCTTGCGCCGCTCGCGGGCAACCCCTTTTAGCTCACGCCGTGCCAGCTGGAAGCAGGCTGGTTTTTCTAGGCAGATCAAATTGTTATGAGCTCTGCACGCAGGCGCAGGCGACACGAGACCTCGTGATTCACGAGATCTCGTGATGACAATCCGCAAGTCTCCCGAGGAACCGATGCGCGGGAGGACGTATCTCGCGTCCTGTAGACTTGCCCACTTACTGGCCAGCACGAAGTGATCGACATGCTCAACCCCACGCCCACGACGGTTTATCTCAAGGACTACGCACCACCCGCGTTTCTCATCTCCCACATCGACCTGCACGTCGACCTGCAGGACGATTTCGCGCGCGTGCGAGCACGCCTCGCCGTGCAGCGCAGCCCGAAAGCGCCAGAGCACGCTGGCCCGCTCGTGCTGGACGGCAACGAGCTGGAGCTGGAGTCTGTGGTGCTCGAAGGCCGGACACTCGCCCCGAAAGAGTACGAGCTGGACCCCGAGCACCTGACCATCCCGAGAGTGCCGGACCGCTTCACGCTCGAGACCCAGGTGCGGATCCGGCCACGCAACAATACGAAGCTGATGGGGTTGTACGCGTCCAAGGACGGCTATTTCACACAATGCGAGGCCGAGGGCTTCCGCCGCATCACCTTCTTCATCGACCGGCCCGACGTGATGGCGCGCTACACCACCACGATCCACGCCGACAAGGCTCGCTTCCCCTTCCTGTTGTCCAACGGCAACCCGGTTGCGCATGGCGACGAGCCCTCCGCCGTCACCCGGCATTGGGTGAAGTGGGAAGACCCGTTTCCCAAACCGAGCTATCTGTTCGCCATGGTGGCGGCCCAGCTCGACAAGCTCGAGGACACCTTCGTCACCATGTCGGGCAAGACCGTGCGGCTGTCGATCCTTGTCGAGCCCGGCAAGCTGGACCAGAGCGGCTTCGCCATGCAGGCGCTGAAGAAATCGATGAAGTGGGACGAGGAAGTGTTCGGCCTTGAGCTCGATCTCGACCACTACATGATCGTGGCGGTCGCTGACTTCAACATGGGCGCGATGGAGAACAAGGGCCTCAACATCTTCAACACCAAGTACGTGCTCGCCCGGCCCGACATCGCCACCGACACGGACTTCATGCTCATCGACCGGGTGGTGGCACACGAGTACTTTCACAACTGGACCGGCAACCGTGTGACCTGCAGGGATTGGTTCCAGCTGTCGTTGAAGGAAGGGCTGACGGTGTTCCGCGACCAGGAGTTCGGTGCGGACATGTACTCGCGTCCCGTGCAACGCATACAGGAGGTGCGGGCGTTGCGCGCCGCGCAGTTCCCCGAGGACGGCGGCCCGATGGCGCACCCGGTACGGCCGCAGTCCTACATGGAGATCAGCAACTTCTACACGCCCACGGTGTACGAGAAGGGCGCAGAGGTGGTACGCATGATCCACACGCTGGTCGGCGCACGCAGCTTCCGCAAGGGCATGGACCTGTACTTCCAGCGCCACGACGGTCAGGCGGTCACGACCGACGATTTCGTTCAGGCGATGCAGGACGCGAGCGGCGTGGACCTGACGCACTTCAAGCGCTGGTACGATCAGGCCGGGACTCCGGTGGTCCAGGCTTCCGGCAGTTACGACGCGGCCGCCAGGACCTACACGCTGACCCTCGCACAGTCCTGCCCACCGACACCGGGGCAGCCGGAGAAGCTGCCGCTGCACATTCCTTTCGCGCTCGGGCTGGTGGATTCACAGGGCAAGGACGTCGCCCCGCGGCTGCAGGGCGAGCCTGCCCCGACGGGGGCTACGCGTGTGCTGTCCCTCACCCAGGCAGAGCAGAGCTTCACTTTCGTCGATGTGCCCAGTGAGCCGGTACCCTCGCTGCTGCGTGGGTTCTCGGCGCCGGTGATCGTCAAGTACGACTACGACGACGCAGCGCTGGCCCACCTGCTCGCCCACGACAGCGATGCGTTCAACCGCTGGGAAGCGGGCCAACGGCTGGCGGTCAGCATCCTGCTGCGCGCCGTCCCAGCAAGGCAGGGCGGCAGGCAACCGGAGTTCCCCGACGAATTCGTCCACGCATTCGCACGCGTGCTCGACGATGGTGTGCGCGACCCCGCATTCACCGCGGAAGCGCTGGCTTTGCCCTCCGAGAGCTACCTCGCCGAGCAAATGGACGTGGTGGATCCGGATGCCATCCACGCCGTGCGCGTGGCGCTGCGCCGGCACCTCGGGGAAGCGCTCAAGGGAGAGCTGCTCGCCGCGTATCAGGCCTTCACGGTGGCCGGGCCGTACAGCCCCGACGCGCGCTCCGCCGGCCAGCGGGCGCTGAAGAACCTGTGCCTGTCCTACCTGATGGAGTCGACGGAGCCGCCGGGCCTGGAGCTGTGCTTGCGGCAGCTCGACACGGCCAACAACATGACCGACGCGATGGCGGCACTGACAGCGCTTGCCAACAGCGACTGCGCGGATCGCGCACCGGCGCTGGAAAAGTTCTATGGGCGATGGAAAAACGAGCCGCTGGTGGTGGACAAGTGGCTCGCGGTCCAGGCCAGCTCACGCCTGCCCGGCACTCTGGACGAGGTCAAGCGCCTGACCACACATACCGCCTTCGACATCCGCAACCCGAACAAGGTCTATTCGCTGATTCGCAGCTTCGGCGGCAACCAGGTGCGCTTCCATGCCGCGGACGGCGCGGGCTATGCGTTCCTCGCCGATCAGATCCTGGCGCTGGACGCGCTCAACCCGCAGATCGCCGCGCGCATCGCCCGCACCTTCGACCGCTGGCGCAAGTTCGATGCGCAGCGGCAGCAGCACGCGCGCTCGCAGCTCGAGCGTATCCGCGACAAGACCGGGCTGTCCAAGGACACGCTCGAGGTTGTCACCAAGGCGCTGGCTTGAGTGCGCGCAACCCAAGACCACCGCACGAACCACAGAGGACGCAGGGGGTACAGAGGAAAGGCGAACCCCATTGACCACGAAGGACACGAAGGAACACGAAGGGGATCTCGGTTCCCCTAGCGTCTTGGCGGCCAATGCTGGTTGTCCTTGCGCCTTGGCGGCTCAAGTCGTACGGCGGGTTTCTCGGAGCTGGTCGTGCGGCGCGGGGCGTGACTCGTGCAGGGTCACGCCTCGCTCGTCATCTCAACGCTTGCTCAGCTCCGGCAGCACTACCAGCTCGGCGAACTCCGCCATGGCCCGGCCTTCGCGCGAAGCATCCTTTCCCGACTCGATCTCCGCCTGACGGAACGCGCGCACGGCGGCAAGCAGCAGGGTGCAGCGGACGTCCGAGTTGGTCAGCCGTCGCGGTGTGGTCACTTCACGCTTCCAGAACATGATCCGCTCCTTTTGAGAGGCCTGGGCCTGGGCGCCGGATCCTGGTCGGATTCGCGCCATACACCTGTGTCGCTACGATGCGAGTGTCGTGCCCATTGCACGGAACCCGCCGCGCCCGCCGCCGGACGGTCGAAGTCAGAGGACAAAAGCCGCATGCCCGACGCGAGCGGTTTGCTGCCGGGCACGAACGGTTGATCGATGACCCTCCTGTCCGAGAAGGGCTGCCTGCGCAGCGGCGAGGTGGCGGGAGCCCCGAGGGGCGCCTGGCAGTGGGCCTGCCTCGGACTTGATCCAGGGGCTGGGTGGTGTTCGCGCTCAGACCCATTCCGACCCCAGCCCTCATCTTTGAGGGGGAGGAAGTCTTAAGCTGGCCCTCGGGGGTAGTTGCAGCCGCTGACGTTGCAGCGGATCTCGCCGCAACACCACCAGTCGCGACCAAAACCTTTCCCGCCACCGGCCAAGGGGCGGCAGAAGCGCGGCGGCGTCAGCCGGCGGCCGGACGCAGCGCTGCGAGCAGGAGCTGGAAGCGCCGCTCGGTTCCGTCGTGCCGCCGCTGCGCGGCGTTGCCCTGGCCCTCGGGCGCTACAGCGCGCAGGGCAGGAACCCGTGTTGCGGTCGGCGACCGTCGCCTGGTGCGAGTCAGGATCTTCATGACTCGTTAGATGCGAGCGGCGTGCCGAAATTCCAGGGCGCGCTCGTCGGCCGATGAGCGGTAGGCGCCATCGGCTAAGCGCCTGACAGACAACCCTTCGCCCCGCACGCACTGCCGACGGGTATGGCCGCAGAGGTGTCGAAGTGCCGACAACCGTGCCGAAGTTCCAGCACGCGCTGGGCTAGCAGCGTGATGCAAAACGCAGCGCTGCACTCCGATCAAGCCGCTGAACCAATGTCCGCTTCCGCTCAATCAAGGAGTTGTCGCGCGTGTGCGCCACCGGGAAGCGCGGAGGCGCTCGCGAAGCCACTATTGCATAGGCTGCTAGCCCCCGGCCTTCTCCCGGACGCGCTTGTCGAACCTTGCGCGATCGATCAGGGCACGCTCGTGGACACCCTCACCGATCTTCTCCGTCTCGTCTTCGGCCCACACGTTAAAGGTCAGCACCCTGCCCTCCACCCGGACCAGCTCGGCAAAGGCCCGCACCCGCATGCCGGGCGGCGTGGGCGCCAGGTGACGCACGTCCAACCGCGTCCCGACGCTGGTTTGCCCCTCGCGCAACACCGGCCGGAGCGCATCGACCGCCGCGTTCTCCAGGAGCGCGATCAGCATCGGCGTGGAGAACACGGGCACGAGCCCGCTGCCCACAGCAGAGGCGAGGTGCTGTTCGCCCACGATCAGTTCCGCGCGGCCCCTCAGGCCCGCCTGGAGCATTCCGCTGCTCATCGATCCCTCCCGTTCTCCGTTCCACCGCTCAACCACCTCGGCAGGCCATCCTACAGCCCGACTGCAGTGTACCTGCACGCGGCGTGGGTTATCCTTCCGCTCACTTCGACGTCGCTTCCGGAGCGCGACATGGGCAACGCCGTCACCATCTATCACAACCCTCGCTGCGGGAAGAGCCGCAGCGCACTGGCTCTGCTCCAGGAGAAGGGCATCGAGCCGACGGTTGTCGAATACCTGAAAACGCCGCCCAGCCGGGGCGAGCTGCGCTCCTTGGTCGCCAAGCTGGGCATTGCGCCCGAGCAGCTCGTGCGCAAGGGAGAGGACGTGTACAATGAGAAGTTCAAGGGCCGCACCCTTACTGACGAGCAGTGGCTGGACGCGCTTGCCGCCAATCCGATCCTGATCGAGCGACCCATCGTTGTAAGAGGCGATCGCGCCGTGATCGGACGGCCACCCGAGCGGGTGCTGGAAGTCGTTTGAACCGGGCGCCCCGGCTCGCTACCGGGGGCTCTGGGCGATGCAAGGTTTCACTTGCGCAAGGCCTCCGGTGAGGTGCCCCGGAAGGAACGGGGGCTACGCCACCGTAGCGGGCGCCTGCCCCTCGAACCCGCGGGCCTTCAGGTAATGGGCCAGCATGGCATCCATGGTCGCCGCGTGGCCGCGGAACCACTCCGCCATCTCGGCGGCCAGCACACGCCCGACCTGGAATTTGCCCTGCTCCAGATGCCCGCGCACCTCGCGCATCACCTCCAGCACCCCCTCGTGCTCCGCCTCGTGGCAGTGGATCGGGGGAAATGTAGTCGAGCGCATCCACTGCGCTTCCTGCTCGAAGTGCGCGACGGTGTGCGCATAGAACGCATCGAATCGCGCCAGCATCTCCTCGTCGGCCGCGGCGCCCAGGAGGTTGAGACACTCGACGAACTCGCGATGTATCGCGTCCATGCTGTCCACGCCCAGGGTCAGGGCGTCAGTCCATTCCATCAAACTCATTGCTCGCTCTTGTGCCAGTTCAGGAGACGCCGGCAGGCTAAGCCGTGCCACGGCACGCCGCCTTGATCCAGATTAAACCCGGGGCCGGATCCGGGTTTGGACCGATTGAGGCCTGCTCCCACCACCCCGCCTGCCGCGCAGGCCCCTCCGCGGGCAGGCTCCCACCACCCCACCTGCTGCGCAGCACCTGGTCTCTCCCCTCCTTCCGAAGGAGGGCAAGGGCTCTCTATCCCCGCCTTCAGCGCGCGCTCGGCGCCGCAGGCGAGGGAACTCGGGGTGCGGGCGGTCCTCACATATGCTGGAGGCTGCGCCCGGTGCTGACGCAGATCAACCCCGGCCAGGCCTTTGGCGTTAATATCCGCGCCTGCTTTCGCCGCCTTGGGGCGGTCTGCGAGGAGTGTGACATGACCGACGTACTCACGCCTGCCCAGCTCAAGCCCAGCGCACCCCAGCTGCCCATGTCCTGGTATTTCGACCGGGAGATCTTCGAGCGCGAGATGGCGACGGTGTTCGCTCACGGCCCGCACTACGCCGGCCACGAGCTGATGGTGCCCAACGTCGGGGACTACATCACGCTGGAGGCGTACAAGCACGGCAGGATGCTGCTGCGCAGCCCCGAGGGCGTGAAGCTCCTCACCAACGTCTGCCGCCACCGCCAGTCGCTGCTGCTCGAAGGCCGCGGGAACGTGCACAACATCGTCTGCCCCGTCCACAAATGGACCTACGACCTGGACGGGCGGCTGATGGGCGCACCGGACTTCGACGAGAACCCCGGCATGGGGCTGATCTCCACGCCTCTGCAGAACTGGCACGGGCTGCTGTTCGCCGGCAAGCGCGACGTGGCCAAGGATCTGGCCGACTTCCCGCTCGCCCACGAGTACGACTTCAGCGGCTACGTGTTCGAGCGCATTCAGGCGGAGCTGTGCCCCTACAACTGGAAGAACTTCCTCGAGATCTATCTCGAGATGTACCACGTGGTGCCGTTCCACCCCGGACTGCAGTACTTCGTCGATCCGGGCAACTACCAGTGGGGCTTCGGCGAGCGCTGGTCCTACCAGATCCTCGGCATCAAGGATGAGCTCAAGACCCAGGTCTCGCCGCATTACACGCGCTACCGCAACGCGCTGCTGCAGTATGGCGACGGCAAGCTGCCCAAATACGGCACGCTGTGGTGCATCCTCTACCCCAACGTCATGCTGGAGTGGTATCCCTATTCGCTGGTGATCAGCACGCTGGTGCCAGTCTCGCCCGACCAGACCCTGAACGTGGTGGAGTTCTACTACCCGGAGGAGGTCGCCCTGTTCGAGCGCGAGCTGGTCGAGGCCCACCAGGCCGCGTACGCAGAGTCGGCGGCCGAGGACAGCGCCATCTGCACTTGGCTGCAGAAGGGCCGCCAGACCCTTTACTATAATGGCGACGAGGACCGGGGCCCCTATCACTCGCCGCATGAGGACGGCATGGTTCACATGCACGAGTTCCTGCGCCGGGAGCTGGGGTTCTGACCGGCCTCCTGCCACACATCCGGGAGGAGACGACAATGGCGGGCAGCAGCGCATCGGCCAGCAGTCCACCGCGAGGGCTCGGCACCCGCCTCGCCCAGATCGGCTTCGCCCTTGCACTCCTCGCAGTCCTCGCGGCGGCGTGCTCGGGGTTCGGCTACCAGCTGGGCCTGTGGCACTTTCGCACCGGATTCCTGATCCTGCGCTGGGCGTTCTTCGGGGCGTTGGCCGCGGCAGCGCTCTCGCTGCTCGGACTGATGGTGGCCAGGTTCGGCAGGGGCGCGTTGATCCCGGGGGTCGCGGGTCTGGTAATCGCGCTGGCCTTCGCCTACGTGCCGTGGCAGTGGAAGCAGACGGTGGACAGCCTGCCGTACATCCACGACATCACCACGGACACGGACAACCCGCCGGAGTTCGTCGCCGCGGCCCGGCTGCGCAAGGACGACGACCACCCGATCACCTACGACGGACCAGAAGTGGCCGCACAGCAGAAGGAAGCCTATCCCGACCTTGCGCCGCTGGTCGTCCAGGCGCCGCAGGACCGGGTGTTCGAGGCCGCCAAGGCAACGCTGCTCGCCATGGGCCTGACGCTCAGCGACGCCGACCCGGCGGCCGGCCGGATCGAAGCCACGCAGAAGAGCTTCTGGTACGGCTTCACCGACGACGTCGTCGTGCGCATCGCCCAGACCCCGGAAGGCACGCGAGTGGACGTGCGCTCGAAGTCGCGCGTGGGGCGCAGCGATCTCGGGCAGAACGCCAAGCGCATCCGCATCTTCCTCGCCAAGCTGCGCTCTGCGGTCGGCTGACCGGCATTCCGAGCGCGGTCGGCAGACGCCAAAGCGGTCGCGGTAGTGCCCGGCCGCGCGGTTCGACTACACTCGCACGCTTTGCGCGAGGGATGCGCGCCCTTGGCCCTGCCCTCCAGGCATCCAACAACAAAAAGGAACCCAGAGTGACGAAGCTGCGCCGGGAATGGGTGATGGGGCTCATTCTCCCCGCGCTCGCCACCGCACCGGCGTTTCCCCAGAGCAGTGAGCAGGCGCCTGCTGGGGCGGCAGAATCCTTCAAGCGCCTGGTCGACCCCACCGACTTCAAGAGCCGCGTCGAGCTGCGCAACGAGTACCAGTCGCCGCAGGACGGGGGCAGCCGCAATCTCCTGGTGCCGCGGTTCGAGTACGCTTTCAGCAGTACGCTGGCAGCGCGCGTGGACGTGCCCTACGTCAGCGTCGATCCGGACCGGCCCGGAACCAGCCAGGAATCGGGGCTCGGCGACGTCACCGCCCGCGCTCAGTGGCGAGCGCTGCGCACGCCCGACTTCGCGCTCGTGGTGGCCGCAGAGTTCAGCCTCGACACTGCGCAGGAACCGCAGCTGGGGGTTGGCCGGTACATATTCCAGCCGCTGGCCTACGCCGCGGTGGACCTGCCCAGATACCACTCGGTGTTGTTCCCCTACATCCAGCAGTTCTGGACCTTCGGCGGCACCACCGACGTCGATATCAACACCACGCTCCTGCGCACCGGATTGCTCACGCGCTGGCCCCAGCGCACCTATACGTTCGTCGAACCGAGCCTGTATGTCGACTGGGAACGCGACGGGCGGACCGGGTTTACGCTGGAAGCCGAGCTGGGCCGCTTCGTCACAAAGGGTCTGGGCTTGTACCTGCGTCCCGGTGTCGGTCTTTGGGGCGACAATCTCCCGCCCGTCTACAACTGGAATTTCGAGGTGGGATTCCGCTATATCTTCAACTGAGCGGGCCGCACCTTCGTGCGCAGGCTGGGAATGCCCGAACCACGGAGGACACGGGACACGGAGGAAATCCTGAACCTCCGCTTTGTGTTTGGCAGCGAGTCAGCAGGGTCCACGTGATGATGCAGGCCACAGCATCGAGGAGGTGACATACCCTATGCTCCCACGCGAGAGAATCTTGCCGTCCTCCGTGTCCCCCGTGTCCTCCGTGGTTCAGCTGGTTTGCTTCAGCAGCACATCCTCGACGGCTCGCCGCGGGCTCGGCAAAGCCTCTCGCATCGGATAGCCGATTCGGAACGGCATCAATGCTTCCCATGCGGGGTCGCCGACAAGATCGCGCAGCGCCGCGCCGTACACGGGTTCAGCGCCCAAGCTTGCCTCGCGGTCGGCCCGTTCGGGCATCTGGTTGAGCGGCTGGACGGCCAGCGCGTGGCCCGCGGCCCACAGGTGCATGCGCTGCCACAGGCGTCCACCCTGCAGCCGCTGGGCGTTCTCATGGGCGCGCCGCGCCACCAGCAGACCATAACCCATGGCGGTGCTCACGTGCGTCTCCCGAGTGGCCTTCAGCCACGCAGCATCGCTTTCCTCATGCGAGAGCTCCGGCAGCATCTTGGCTGCACCGCGGATGAGCGGCGGCACGCCCGCGGCATCCAGCGTGATGCCGTCACGGTGGCGTTGCACCTTGTCCCAGGACATGCGCAGCCAGCGCGCACTGTCCGCCGACTGTTGGCTGTCGGCGATGATCGCCTGGGTAGCCGCGACGATGAGCTCTCCGATCCTGCCGCGCTCCTGCTCGGAGGTGAACCAGAGCACCGCGACATCCGGCAGATCGAGCCCCAGCGCTGCCATCGCCTTGAGCACTTCCTGTCCAACCGGGCGCGCAGCGTCGTAGGCGCCGCGGTTGGTGTGCCGGTGCGGGATTGCCGCGAACAGCGGCGAAGCATCGGGATTGCCGCCATCGAGCTCGAGGGTGGCCACATGCGGTGCTTCGGGGCCGGCCGGAAGAAGCGTGAGCGCGGTTCGGTAGCCTGCGGCGCGCGCGGCGAGCACCAGGTTCTCCAGCGCGCAGCCAAGGCCCATATACATCTCGCGCAGGAAGGGGTCGATCGTGCCGAGGTTGCGCGCCGGATCTGCGAACAGGTCGATGCGTGAATCGGATATGCGGAACAACCAAGGCTGCGTATTGTGCGGGCTGGCCGCGAGCACCGCAGCACGCACCAGCCCCGCGGCCCCCTCCTCCGTCAGCGGCGGCCACTGCCGCCAGGCGGCGTAGGCAGGGCCGGTGCCGCTGCTGAAAACGCCGCGCCGTGCGGCGTGCCAGCCGAGGCCTGCGGCGCCGACGCCGAGCACGGCCGCGCCGGCGATCAAGATATTCCTGCGGTTCACGGTGTACCCTCCATCGGCTGGGCGGTCGTCAGTGCTTCCAGGATTCCAGTGCTACACCCCAGACCCCACGCGGTATTGCCCAGGCTTTGGTGCTCAAAGCCGCACAGGGTTCCAGTATCCGGTGAGCTCCAGGTAACCGCGCCCGACGCGCTGGCCGTCGCGCAGCACCCGTACCGCGCCCTCCCAATAGATTGTGCCCGTGCTCGCGCGGGAGTCGAGCTCCTGATCGTCCATCAACGGCTCGAGCTCGAGTTCGAAGTTCCCGGCACGCACACGCATGGCCACAGGGTACTCCGCTGCGGTCCGCGGCGAGCGCCAGCGCCGCAGCGGCGTGAATGACACCTCCGCAGGTGCGAACGTGCGTACGCGTCCGTTCGCATCACGCAGAGTCCCGGCCGCCCACAGGACGCCCCCACGCTTGTCGCGCATGCGAAACGCCATGAGCGCACTGCCATCGTCGAGGTTGGCGCCGATCCAGTCCCACCCGGCCGTCTCCTCGGCCATGATTTCGCTCGACCATTCGTGATCGAGCCACGCTGTGCCGGTTATGGGCAGCGCGTCACTGCCGGCGCGAATGGTTCCGGAGACCGCGAGCTGCGGCCGGCTGTAGTAATAGCTGGCCTGGCTCGGCCGCGGGCCCTTGCGGCTGAACCCGCCAGGGCCTTGCAGCAGGAGCGGTTGCCGCGCGTCGAAAGCGAGCTCGAAATCGAACTCGCGCGAACCAATTCGCGCAAGATAGCGGCTGCCTTCCAGGCGCAGGGACCAGCCGTCGATGCGTACGTCAGTGTTGGCTTCGCCGGCATAGGCCAGCCCGAATCCCTCGCGAGCCGCCCGCTGGTCGTGCAGAAGGCGGCCGCGGCGTGGATCGGCCAGTGCGGCGTGCGCGAACAGCAGCTGCCGGGGCGCAAACGCGCTGGGGTTGTCCTCCTGGAGCAGCGGGCGGTTACGAAAGAAGGTGACCTGCACGCCGAGGTCGTTGCCCTGTTTGTCCCGGACCCAGCCGGTGATGTACCACCATTCGGTGCGATAGGCCGGATGCGCGCCGTGGTCGCGGGGAAACGACAACGTCACACCCGGTCGCACCACCGGGTATTCCGCGGTCGGTTCGGCAGCTGAAGCAAGCGCCAGCGCCCCGCATGCGAGCACGAGCAACACGATCTGCCCGATGGCGGTGCGCGGCATCGAAGCGTGACGGAACGAGCGAGATGGCATTGCGGGGCAGGCTCTGACCCGTTACGGGGGCGGGATCAGCCTAATCTACAAGCATAGGACGACGGCGTGAAGCTTCCTCGCGGCCGGGCGTCGCTGGTCATGGGAGGAGGAGTATCATGCCACCCCTCGATGCTCGGGGCGTTTCCGTCTCGCATGTGCGCATGAAGCAGGCGGCGTAACGCCCGGCATGTCGCCCCGTTGCCCGTTCGGAGGTGGGCTCGAGGCGAAACGCGAACCTTTCCTTGAGCCATTCTGGAGGGGCGTGATATCGTCTAGAGACACTGTCGCTAAATCTGACCATTCGAAGCACGACCGAACCGACGACATGAACAGGACAAGCCCTATCAGCAGGTTCGTTGCCGTGGCGACCCATGTTTCCATCGTGCTGCTTTGCCTTTCGTCATTCCATGCACGCACAGCTCTCGCGGCCGGGGCGGTGGAGATGCAGGTGGAGCGCATCGTTACCATCTCGATCGACGAATACAACCAGGCGATGGAAGCGGGCGATCCGGGCGGGTGGCTCAAGTACTTCACCGACAACGTGCGACGCCACGGCCCCCAGTCGGAGCAGCATGGAAAGCAGGAGTTTTCCGACTACTATCGCTGGGAGTTCGAGAATTTCCGGGCGCGGTGGATCACGAAGAAGATGGTGGTGAGCGGTCGTTCCGCGGCAGTGGTATTCGAGTGGGAGGCCGTCCACAGACCTTCCGGCATACCTCTGAAGGTGGACATGGCTGCCGTGTTGGAGCTGGCCTCGAGCGGCAAGTTCGAATCGGTGAGCTTCTATTTCGATACGGCGAAGCTGGGACAGTACTTCGCGGTGGGCAGCGCGCCAGCCAAGTGATGATGAACCGCTCGCGCATCGGCCTTGCGATTCTGCTCGCGTTCGCTTCCGCGCCGTGGTTCGGCGGCATCGCACGCTTGTCCGCTGCCGAAGAGGCCGCGTGCCCCGAGGGAGACGAGTGGGTGCAGTGCAAGGCGACGGCCGGCGATCGGATGGCGATCTACGTGCTGGGAAGGGATGCCTACGACAGCGCCCGCGAGTCCGGAGACTTCTCTGAAGCGCTGCGCCTGTCGCGCCAGCTGGCAGTCACGGGCGACAAGAACGGAGAGCGCCTGCTGAAGATGGTCCATATGCAGCTAGGCTGGGGCGCACACAAGGATTACGTGCAGGCGTACGTGTGGTTGAGCGAAGCCATCGCAGGCGGCAGCGACTACCTCGTCACATGGCGCAAGATGCTGACGGAGAAGATGACGCCGGAGCAGCTCGCCAAGGCGAAGGAGCTGACCAGCAACTAGCCGTCCGCAGGTCCCGCGATCCGGGGTCGAACCGCGGGTGGACGGTGTCAGCGGCTATTCCTTCAGCCGCAAGTCTTGCTTGATGAAGGTGGCAAGCGTCTGGATTTTGGACTCGTCCAGGATCCCTTTGAACGCGGGCATGCCTTTCGACATCCGGCCGTTGGTGATGACATCGATCACCTCCTCGCGCGTGAGCTTGGTTACGCGCAGGTCCGCACCATAGCCGCCTTCGCTGGGCCCGCCTCTGCCGTCATACTTGTGGCAGAGCACACAGTTCTGGAACAGCTCCCGTCCGCCTGCTCGGGGAACCACGATTACCGACCGGTCATCGTCCTGCGCCTGCACCACCGGCACAGACCCGGGCAGGACATTCCACCCCGCGAGCGCCACGAGCGCGAGCAGTGCCGGAACACCGATCCACCCCTTCCTCATTTCGATCTTCGCCATCCCGACTATTCGATTGATTACGTATCGCACGAGTCGTCTGCACCGCGAACCCGGGCGACCGGCCGCCGAACGCAGCCGCGCCAACGGCCGCAAGTGTTCACCGCAGGACCGCGCAGCGATCCTGCGGCACCGATAAAGCCGCGCAGACCGGCACGCACGCCAGCGCGCCGGTCAGTGTTTGCTGTCGGCCCGGTTACGGAAGCTCGAACACGTACAACACGTTGCTGGGCACCTGAGCCTTCAGCTCCGGTGTGGCGCTGACGAACCACTGCGGCCAGGCACCGCCCAGCCCCACCTCGATGGCGACGTACTGCTTCCCGTTGGCCATATACGTCATCGGCGGAGCGTTGATCGCCGACCCCGTCTCGAAGCGCCACAGCTCCTGGAGCGTCTCGGCATCGAGTGCTACGACCTGGCCCTCAGCGTAGCCGGCGAACACCAGACCACCCGCCGTGGAGAGCAGGCCACCCAGTTGCGGGTGCTGGGTCCAGTGCTTCTTGACGACCTTACCGGTGCGCACGTCGATGGCGGTGATGCTGCCGCTGATACGGCCGCAATTGGGATCGTCGAACGTCGAGAACGGCGCACCGCCCAGGAACAACTGACGCGGCTTGTGCTCGCCCGGAACCGCCACCTCGGCATACGCCTTGTTGCAGCCTTCGATGGTCGGGATGTAGTAGAGGTTGGTGTGCGGGCTGTACGTCGTCGGAGGCCAGTTCTTGCCACCCATGTGACCCGGGCGCAGCGTCCCCTCGATCTCACCACGCCCCTTGGTCGCCTTGCCCCGTGCCGCTGCCGTGCCTTTGGCATACGTTTGAATGTCCGATTTGGGGTCGTATGCGAGCGGCTTGCACTTGGCGTCCAGGCCCGGCGTCCAGTTCAGCTCGGCGACGAACTGGGTCCCCCACAGGCACTCGCCGGTCTTGCGGTCCAGCGCATAGGCGAATCCATTGCGGTTGGCATGCAGTGTCGCCCGCACGAACTTGCCGTTGATGTTGGTATCGACGAAGGTGTTTTCCGCAATGGAATCGTAGTCGTAGGGGTCGTTCGGGGTGTGCTGGAAGCCCCAGCGGATCTTGCCGGTGTCGGCATCGAGCGCGAGCGTGCTATCGGTCCACAGGTTGTCACCCGGACGATAGGCGTTGTCCCAGTCCGGCCCCGGGTTGGCGGTGCCCCAGATGATGAGGTTCAACTCCGGGTCGTAGGACCCCGTCACCCATGTGCTGCCACCGCCGGTCTTCCATGCGCCGTAGTTGTCCTTCCAGGTCTCGTGGCCAGGCTCGCCCGGTCCCGGGATCGTGTAGGTGCGCCAGCGCCGCTTTCCGGTCTTGAGGTCCATGGCCTCGATCCAGCCGCGCACGCCGAATTCGGCGCCCGCCATCCCGGTGACCACCATGTCCTTCACGATCAGCGGTGCGCCGGTGAAGACCTCGCCTCTGCCCGGATCGGCCACCTGCACTTCCCAGACCTTGGTGCCGTCGGTCTTGTTCAGGGCCAGCACGCGCCCGTCGATCACGATGGAGATCACCATGTCGCCGGCGAGCACCGCACCGCGGTTGTTGATCCCGCAGCAGGCCACGGTGGTGGCGTAGTCGCGATCGGGCGCCGGGTCGTATTGCCAGACCATCCGCGGCACACCGCCGCGGGTGTCGAGCTTGGTGACCACGCCCCAGCCGGTCGTCAGGTACAGATAGCCGTCCTCGGCAACCGGCGTGCCCTCCAGACCGGCGAAGGGAAACACGATCACTTCCTTGCCACCGCCCTGCGTGCCTCCCATCGCCCAAGTGAAGGCGACCTTCAGGACTCTGACGTTGTCCCGGTTGATCTGGTCCAGACCGGAGAACCGGTGCGCTTCGAGGTTGCCGTGGTGGTTCAGCCAGTTCTGCGGCTCGCGCTCGCTGTTGATCAGCCGCTCGTGGGTCACCTCAGCCGCGCCAGCCGCAGCCGATAAGCCTATCGCTGCCAGGATGGCGGCGAGTCCTGCAATGGAATAATGCTCAGTCTTCTTCATAGTTGCTCCTCCCTGCGACCGTTGGAACGTTCATGGGATGAATGCCGCGAGACGCAACTGACGCGCACTCGTGAAACATCCACCGCAGGTGATTCTACACCGTTGACTTTTGACACGAGCGGTCTGCGCAGGGCCTGGGCCGGGGTGAGTCCGCTCCACTGTGCTAGAGTCTGAGCGCACCCGACAGGCGACGCGCGAGGCGCCGGAAGGTTGTGGGAGAAGCGGAGAATGAGCGAACGACGCATCGGCATCATCATGCATGGCGTGACCGGCCGCATGGGAACGAACCAGCACCTGGTCCGCTCGATCCTCGAGATCCGCAAGCAGGGCGGCGTCGCGCTCGCGGACGGCACGCGGCTGATGCCCGATCCGATCCTGGTCGGGCGCAACGCGGACAAGCTCGAGCACTTGGCGCGCATCCACGGGCTCGCGCGCTGGACCACGGACCTGGACGGCGCGCTGGCGGACGCGCGTGACGAGATCTTCTTCGACGCCGCCACGACACAACTTCGCCCGGTCCTGCTCCAGCGTGCCATCGCCGCCGGAAAGCATGTGTATTGCGAGAAGCCCGTGGCCACCGACGTCACGGCGGCTCTCGATCTCTATCGAGCTGCGCAGAAGGCGGGTGTGAAGCACGGTGTCGTGCAAGACAAGTTGTGGGTGCCGGGGTTGCGCAAGCTCAAGATGCTGGTGGACAGCGGCTTCTTCGGGCGCATCCTGTCGGTGCGCGGCGAGTTCGGCTACTGGGTGTTCGAGGGCGACTGGCAGCCGGCGCAGCGCCCGTCGTGGAACTACCGCAGGGAGGACGGCGGCGGCATCATCCTCGACATGCTGTGCCACTGGCGTTACGTGCTCGACAACACTTTCGGCGACGTGAAGGCCGTGTCATGCCTCGGCGCGACCCACATCCCGGTGCGCTGGGACGAGGACGGCAAAGAGTACCGCGCAACCGCCGACGACGCTGCCTACGCCACCTTCCAGCTCGACGGCGGAATCGTGGCCCACTTCAACAGCTCCTGGTGCGTGCGTGTGCGGCGCGACGACCTGCTCACTGTCCAGGTCGACGGCACGCACGGTTCGGCGGTGGCCGGGCTGCGGCGCTGCTTCACGCAGCCGCGCGTGAATACACCGAAGCCCGTGTGGAGCCCCGACATCCCGCAGCCCATCGATTTCCTCGCCGGTTGGCAAGAGATGCCTGACAACACGTTCTGGGACAACGCCTTCCAGGCGCAGTGGGCGCTGTTCCTCAGGCACGTCGCGGGCGAAGGCGACTTCCGCTGGAACCTGCTCGAAGGTGCCAAAGGCGTGCAGCTCGCGGAGCTGGCGCAGCGCAGCTGGGTGCAGCGCAGATGGGTAGACGTACCCCCGCTGGAGCCGTGAAGGACCTTACCTGGGCAGCCGCAATCGTCCGCTATCTTCGTGTTTTCTTCGTGTCTTCGTGGCTTCGCGGTGAGAGGTGTACTGAAGAGCATTAGCCGAGGCTAAGTCCCATACCGCACCCTACTCTGCATCGCTTTCAGCGCCGCCAGAGCGCTGTAGCACGCCAGCCAGGCGGTCTTGGGATTGTCCGGCGAGGGGACGTTCTCCAGCTTGACGCTGATGTTACCGGTCCTGCCGCGTATGTCGATGTAGTGGGTGTTGTGCGTGAGCTGCGGGTCGGCAACCGCTTTCAGCCGCGTGCGATCGAAGCCGATGCCGGCCAGGGACAGCACAGCGGCGATGTTCACGTTGGCGGGGAAGTGCGGCACACCCTCGCGCGCCGACCCGTCGAACAGCGTGACCGGTGCTGTCAGGCGGTCGAGATCGAGGCCCAGTCGTTCGACGTACGGGATGCCTTTCCACGCCGCGGGCGGCTTGGTGACAGCGATGGTGACCTCGTCGACCCCAGCGATGCATGCAGCTTTCAGCGCATCGAGCCCGCCGATCCCGCCCGATGGGACATAGAGCAGGGCGCCACGCTCTGCCGCCGTACGTTCCAGCACGCCGCGCAAAGCATCGTCCACCAAGGCCCCACCGGAGAGCACGACCAACGCCACTCCGGCTTGCAGCAGCGGCGGACCGAAGGTGCGCACCGCCTCATGCGAAGCGGCTTCGACGACGACCTCGGGCGAGCACGCGAGCAGAGCCTCGACACCCGTGACGAACGGCACGCTGAACTCGGCAGCGAGCGGCTTGCCGCGCGAGGCGTTGCTGCGCCCGACGATCGCGACGATCTCGCCGGCAACCAGATCGCCGGCCCGGATGTGCTCGAGGAACAGGCGCGCAATGGTGCCGCCACCGATGATGCCGATCCGCA
>Ga0209705_10000342_pt1 | contig 24433 bp, 26 predicted proteins | sample PPLLaktember2015_5_FD_187262 | JGI IMG/M metagenome (GOLD analysis project Ga0209705, IMG submission 187262) | Freshwater sediment microbial communities from Prairie Pothole Lake near Jamestown, North Dakota, USA - PPLs Lake P8 Core (1) Depth... | ecosystem: Environmental > Aquatic > Freshwater... | reverse complement strand
ACCAATGCGATAAATCCAAGGGTTGCTTCCGAATGTCGCGACAAATGACGTATCTCCTTGCAGGTCAATAGGATACAGCAGTTCTTAGCCTCGTGTTCTGTACAGATTCTTATGAGGAACCTTTTTGGGATTGATGCTTTGTGTGGGAGATTTGTGGTCATAGTTGTGCAAGATTGCGGATTAGTTCTTCGGTTTCTTCCCAACCGATGCACTTGTCTGTCAAGGACACTCCGTATTTCAGATTTTTCGGTTTATCAAAAGGCTGATTACCTTCGTTAAGGAAGCTTTCCAGCATAACACCGGCAATTAAGCGATTGCCCTTACGTATTTGCTCAGCGACATCGAAGAAGACCTGTCTTTGTTGTTTGTGATCTTTGTGAGAATTGGCATGGCTACAGTCAATAATAATGCTGGTTGGAATGTGGGCCTTGTGCAACAGAACTTTGGCAAATGCCACATATTCCGAGGCATAGTTGGGGCCGCTGGAGCCGCCGCGCATAACCAGATGACCATATTTGTTTCCGCGTGTTTCGGCAATTATCACTTTTCCATCTCTGTCAATTCCTAAAAAAGAGTGTGCGTTTGACGCGGCGTTTATCGCATCTATCGCGGTAGTCAGGTTGCCATCGGTGGAATTTTTGAAACCTATAGGCATCGATAATCCGCTGGCCATTTGCCGATGGATTTGTGACTCAGCAGTTCTTGCTCCTATTGCGGCCCAGGTTACCAAGTCAGCCAGATACTGTGGGATAATTGGGTCCAGGAATTCCGTCGCCGCAGGCAGACCTATTTTTGCTATGTCGAGTAGCAGTCCGCGAGCACGGCGGATACCTTCTTCGATGTCATACGAATTATCGAGATAAGGGTCATAAATCATGCCTTTCCAGCCCAATGTTGTGCGAGGTTTTTCGAAATATGCCCGCATGATCAGCAGTATCTTGTCGCCTAACTCATTCTGCAATTGTTTAAGTTTCCTGGTATATTCGAGCGTTGCTTTTTGGTCATGTAGTGAACATGGCCCAACGATCACTATTCTGCGTTTATCTTTTTTTAACAAAATATCCTGGATGATGTTACGTGAGTTTGCAACGTGTTGAGCCACCTGGTCGGTTTCGGGAAGCTCATGCTTGAGTTTGCTGGGTGTAATCAAAGGCTTGAATTGTGCTATATTAAGGTTGTCTGTTACTTCCATGATTTGATGTTCCCTTGAAGGTAATTATTTTTTGAACCAACAGAGCATGAAAAACATTTTTGGCCAAAGGTTTTCCTGAATTCTCCAACAGCATTGTCACCTGTACAGTGAGCCAGGCCGATCTGCTGCAAATGATAATTGCGGAAGGCGTCTATTGTGTGTTTGATTCTGTCGCCAGAAGCTGATCTCAGGTGGATTCCTCCGATTACAGAGTGAATTCGCGTTTGGCCGGTCAGTTGTGCTATATAATCCAGCGTGTTGACGATGCCCGAGTGGGCGCAGCCCGCGATAACAACCAATCCCTCGCTGGATTGAAAAAACATGGCCTGGTCATCAATTAACGGGTCAGGTATTTGTCCGTTTGTATCCAGGAAGAAAGGCCCGCCGACATCTTCAAAATCCGTGTGCCGTGGAATTGGGCCGGTAATAGTGAAGCCGGGATATACATCCGTAGGTTTTTCTGTCCAGATGATGCTTTTGATGTGTTTGTGATCGGCAAGACTGGATTGTGTTAAGGGGGGTATGCCGATGTTGCGTGAGGGTTTGTCCTTATAACAAGCGAATTTTGGTTTGGCGGCCTGCGGATGCAGGTAAAGATTTGCCGAGCGTGCTTCGTCAAGGACTGTCATTAACCCGCCCGTATGGTCGTAATGCCCGTGACTTAAAACAATTGTATCGACATGATGCAAATCGATGCCCAAGGCCTGAGCATTTCGTTTGATAATATCGCTTTGGCCGGTATCGAACAGCAGCTTATGCTGACCATGTTCTATGCAGATGGCCAGTCCGTGTTCGCAGGCAAGTCCATCAGGGGCTGTGTTATCGACTAAAACTGTAATAGATATCATCGTTTTTATACTGAATAAGGGATTCTGAAAGTGCGATTTCGCACTTTTTCTTGTGTGTTCCTTATACGCAAAGCCAGAACAGGGCCTTTTGAGGCGGCACCGACAATTTTATACGTTAGCGGAATATTTATCGAAGTTGTATAAAAATCCATTTTCGCGTAACAGGCCCTGTTGGATGGAATTTGGGTTCAAAAAACTACGAAAGTTAACTGAAATAGGCTAATAATATTTCTCCTATGATTCATTATTGAGCAATATCGCCAGTTCCGCCACTCTGCGTCCGAGATTACGGACTGTTTGGAGGCCGAACGTGTCAGCTTCGACGCCTCCTTCTGCGCCAGTGAAAACGGTTGCGCCAAAATGAGCGGTATCGCGACCATCGCTAACACATATCATATCCTGGCATAGCATCGCGGCCTGAACGGCCTGAATAGTAAGTTCCTGGCCGCCATTGCGTACGCCACCCACAGCTAATACGCCACCAATCCGATTGCGGAATATCCAGTCGTTGCGACGAAACATAACACAGCGGTCCAGCAGAGCTTTGCACTGGGCAGTCATTGAGCCGAAATATACCGGCGTTGCGATAATCATTCCGGCAACTTGTTTGTCCGCCAAGATCGGGATCAAGGAAGAAAAATCATCCTTAGTGCGACATTTGAGGCCATTTTTGCAATGTCCGCAGGCAACACAAGGGCGAATATCCAAGTCAGCTAACTCAATCAATTCAGTATCGATCGATTTGTTCGCCTCTTCGACAGCCTCGAGACATATAGACATAGCTTTATATGTTGTTTGGCCTTTCCTGGGGCTGCAACAGATTCCTAGTATTTTCATTTAGCTCCGTCTTTTCATATAAGCCTGGGTTTATGGGTCAATGGCATTTTGTAGTATAGCTTGTTGTTTTGCGTTTCGCTATCGATCTTACCTTGAGAAGTTAAGTCTTCAATATATTTTACAACTTCATTACGGTGAATGCCAAGCCCCTGTGCAATATCTTCGACAGAACATGGCCGCCGCCGCAACAGTTCCAACACATCATCACGTTTAGCAACAAAGGCCTCTTGAGCGTGTACCTGCTGATAATCCGCTATAATTTCGACGTTGTCGCCCAGTTGCGATACGATGTTTTCCAATTGTTCCTTTGGAATCGGAAAGGCAAAACTCTCCGCTGGTGGGCGAGTAACAGTATTTAACTGAACCCGATCAGGGCCAATGCGCCCAATACAATCAGCCAACAGTCGAACTTCTTTATCAGTGGTTGTTACACCGCCAAGCAAAAACACTTCCAGCCAGTATTGCCCGCGATATTCCCGGCGGAATTTGATTAGGCCTTCCAACATTTTATCGAACGATATATCCTGGTGTGGCCGATTGACATATTGAAAAGACGCATCACTGCCGGCGTCTAATGAGGGTACTACAAGGTCTGCCTTCATTATAGACTCGCGGACCTCCGGCAGCCATAATAATGAGCCATTGGTAAGCACCGCTACGGGGATATCGGTAATATCCTTTATTTTGGAAATAAGTTCCTCAAGCTGTAAACACAGTGTTGGTTCACCTGAGCCGGATAATGTTATATAGTCCGGTTTGTAGTCGAGCTTTTTTTTGAGTTGCTCTATAACAACATCAATCGGGTTCCATTCCTTTCGCTGCATCGTTTTATTCGTGGTTCGCCCCAACTGGCAATAGATGCAATCGTAAGTACAGGTTTTAAACGGCACCAGATCGACTCCAAGCGAACGGCCGAGCCTTCTCGAAGGAACGGGGCCAAATATAAATTCCTGTTTTCTGTTGTCAGGGGCTTTGATGTTCATGATTTTCGTTTTTTTAATCCGTCCCATATCATATTAAGACTCGCAATGCTTGTTATCGCAGGGTGTGTCGCGGCCACAACAAGGTCTGTCCCGTCCACAGGCCAAGGAATCATTTTGGCTGTAATCTGTCGCTGATCCCTTAGAGATCACACCAACTCCACCGCTGATTAAGCGTTTAACGTTACCATTACACTTTGGGCACTTCTTAATGGGGTCACTTTTCATGCTTTGAAGTTTTTCGAAGAGGTAGCCACAGACTTCGCATTTATATTCATACGTTGGCATTTACATACTCCTTATGAGTCAGCTTTTTTGCATAAATTTTCCTGTAGCGACTGTCTTTACCTGACCACCCTGGCCTCAGTGATCGCAAATATTATCCCCAGTTTGCAGTGCGCCATCAAGATAGGCCATTATAAGTTCGTCCGGTGTTTGTGCCGGTGCACCTACTACAACTTTAATGTCATTCCGGGCAAACAACTGCTGGGCACGCTGGCCCATACCGCCGGCGATAATGATATTGACACCCTGCTCGTGCAGCCAGGCCGGCAGTACTCCCGGTTCATGGGCCGGTGGCTGTAAGTTATTAATGGTGACGATCTCTTTGGTTTGTTCGTCAACGTCGGCAATCGCGAACTCCTCACAATGCCCGAAGTGCATACACAGACGTCCTGTTGCTAAAGGGATAGCAATTTTCATAACATGGTTCTCCATATAGTTTTGTTTTCAGATTAGTTATATACGCATACTGCCATACTCACTCTTTTAGAACACTGGAAACAGTGCGCCAGAGTTTTCGAATATCTTCGGCAACACCATTTTTCGAGTATTCCACTACCGACAGTTTCCTGGTCTGGGCTTCGGTAATCGCACTATCATAACGGACTCTGCCTGCCACCGCAACACCATTTTGCTGAGGTTGTGTACGGCCCGGGCAAATAGTTCCTTTCCGGACCCGGTGGGGCCTTCGATCAGCACAGTACTCTCACTTTGGGCAATATCCGGCAGGATATCAAACAATTGGCGGATACTATGATTCTGGCTGATGATGTCAGTAAAGGTATATTTGGCATTAATTTCTCTCCGCAGCAACTCGATTGTCGAGAGGTCTCTGAATGTTTCGGCCCCTCCAATTACGTCACCTTTCTGATTTTTCAGTACCGCTGTACTGATACTAACAGGAATGTTTTCGCCTTTATTATTTAAAATGTTGATCCTGCGGTCGATAATCTCTTTGTCGCTTTTAATACTCTGCTTCAAAACACATGCGGTTTGACAGATGTCGGCCCGAAAGACGTCAAAACATTTTTGGCCGATGGCCTGCTCTCGTTTTACACCCGTTATCCTCTCTGCCGCACGATTAAACGAGGTGATATTCCAATCTCTATCGACGGTAAACACCCCATCTGCTATGCTGTCCAGAATAATGTCTCTTTCCGTATTACCTTTGGCGGGACTCATTGTTTTTGGTTCCTATCGCCAGATGCTTTAACTTAACAATACAACGTTGCACAAATGCTATAGATACCACATTGATTGCAAAACCGCAACCCTTATGTTAAAGATAATATTTTGCCAACAAATACCCTACTCAGGGCCGCGATAACCAAAACCACTCCCAGGCACATCGTGATTGCCGGGCCGACTGAAAAATCCAGGTAATATGCGAATAAAAGCCCTCCCAATGATGAGACAGTTCCAACTGTCCATGTGATAACCAGCCTGATCGTGCTATGAGAAGAAAAGACCGCTGATATGGTAGCGGGGATGATAAGAAAAGCGAATACAACAACCACCCCGGCCATCCTGACCGCCAGGGTAATCACAAGCCCAAGCAATGCGTAAAACAGGAAATCCCAGCCAATCGTTTTTGTCATGTTTGCATACGGATCCCGGTAATTGTCGGATATTCGATTCATCGGTTTATGAAGGATGTAAAGACATAGGCCGACCACAGAAAATACCGCCAGAGACATAAAAATGTCTGTCCACGTTACCCAAAGAAGACTTCCAGAGAGCATTTCCTGGATATGGACGTGGCCGCCAGGTGCTGTGCCGACCAAAAAAAGGGCTCCGGCAGCGGCAATAGCATAAGAAACCCCAATCACCGCTTCCAGCGGTATCTGCACAACCCGGCTTCGCGCCAGGGCGTAAAAACCGGACGCCAACAAAACAAAGCCAAATGCAATCGCATAAGCAACCATGGAATCACCATGTGCCTCGAAAGCAAGATGGGCTACGATTGAACCTACCGCCACAATTTGGGCCAGGGCTATGTCAATGAAGATAACTTCTCTTTTGAGTACGTGAATACCCAGATACCCAAGAATCATAACCATCATTACGCAGGCAAGAAAAGACAGTCCAAGCGTCTGAATTATTGGCAACATAGATTAAGCCTTTACGATTAACTCTTTGGAATTACAGAGCGTAAAATCACTGCGATAACAAAAAACGATCCCATGGATAAGATCAATGTCGGGCCATAGGGCAGGTTGCAGGAATAAGACAGGCACAGCCCGATTACACACGCGAAAAAACCTATAATCCAGCCAATCACAACACCGCCTGCCCATCTTTTGGTAAACATCGCGGCAATGGCTGCCGGTATCATGAGAAACGCATAAGCAAGCAGCACTCCGGCGATTGGCATGATCAGAACCGTAATGATCCCCTGGGTAGTAAAGAACAGGAAATCCCATAGCTTTTCGTCTTTTATCTTTTGTTTTGGCCCCTGGTTCTTTTCAGCGAGGGCGATGAATCTATGGCGAAACCTGTAGTGAAATAGCAGAAGTATCACATAAACAAAGCTCGTTATCCCAACCAGGGGCCAGGTCACCCACAACATGGAACCGGCCAGGGTCTTGGTAACATAGGCTCCGCCGCCGCTAAGTTTGTCGCCCAGCAAAAGAGACCCAACAAGGGCCAATGCATACATAATCCCAATGACAGCCTCGCGGGGTATTACCTTGCCTGTGGGTTTTATTACAGCAAGCAGGAGCGAACCCAAAAGAACAGCTACCATCGAGACCATATAAGAAGGCCCGGAGCCATATTGGATACCAAGAGCTATGCCGACAAGAGCACCGAAAGCAGCCAGTTGATCCAGCACAAGGTCAGAAAAAACAAGAGTACGTCTGACTATATGCAGGCCCAGATAAGTATGCAGAATCAAAACCACGGCGATCAAGGCAATCTGAACAGAAAAAAAACGTATCGTTTCTGACATATAGTTATCCCTCACCTACAAGGTTTTTCTTTTGGGCCGCTTCTAACAATCTATCAATCCAATAGTCAACAAGCTCAAAATAATCATCAATACCCGGCACGCCGCCAACATACAAAGGAACGATAACAGGCTCGGCATTTACGCGGTTGGCTATAGTCCTGATCTGTTGTTCGTCAAAATAATTGGCGGCAAGAATAATACGAATATCTCTTTCCCGCATCAGATTGACAAGACCGGTTACATGTTTTGGTGATGGGGGAATGCCGGGCTTGGGTTCGATTGTGCCGATTTCTTTCAAGCCGAAAAGATCGACAAAATAAACCCAATTCTTATGATAGGTGACAATGGAAGTCCCTCGCAGGGGAAGCATCTTTTTCATCCATCCGCCAAGTTTGTCAATCAACGGGTTTTCCTCGAATTTGTTCTCCTGCAGGAATTCTATAAGTTTCCCCTTTTCTGCCAGACCGCAGAGAGTTTCACCGCCGATAATCTTAACCAGATCGTCGCCGAACAGCCGCCTGTCAAATTCGCCCAGCAGCTTGTTCAGGTTATCTTCGTAAAGTTTCTTACCTTCGGCATCATTTGCGATAAGTCCGGTTGCTATGTTTCGCGCGGCAACCTTCATATTGATCGGGCTGCAGGTAACATGCGGATTACCATACAGGTGAACACCACCCTCAGATCGAGAAACAACTGACGGTTTTTCCAGCAAACGCATGTCCTGGGCAGCGGCAACATATCCCTTCTGGCCGCTGCGTAAATGCTTGTTGCCGGATTTATTAACCACTGTAGGTAGCCATAATTCCAGATCCAACCCAGTTGAAATGAGAACGTCTGCGCTGCGCATGGCGTTTACAAAAGACGGTTTGGGCCTGATAAAATGTGCATCCTGGCTGCCAAGAACAATCGACCTGACGCAAACACGCTCACCGCCAATTGTCCTTGCGATTACCGCATAATCGGGCAGTGTAGTTACGACATTCAGCTTGCTTCTGTCATCTGTAGCGACAGCCTGGCCGATCGATATCAAACTTGTCCAGACGATCAATATACATACAATCACAGAAAGTATTGTTTTATTCATGATAGGCGCCTTTCTTAGTATCGCTCGTGTTTATGTGGTCCTGCGGCAAAAATCATCTGCAGCCACAACACATCTTCAGGTTCTTCCATTCTATGTCCATCCGCATGGTCACACTCAACGCGGAATTCAACAAAAGGGCTTTGATGCCACGTAATATACGGCCCAATTTGCCAACGATAGGCGTTCGCACTGGCATAAGCTAGAGGTTCCAGAGAAGCTCCTGCGTAATCTTTGCAATCCGGCTTGTAGTAGTCACCTCTGATACCGATATCTAGAGTACGGGATACTTTTGTTTGGACATAGCTATAGGCGCCCCACGCGTCCAGATTATCCCTTCCGGAGCCATCTGGAGCTACGATGTCTCGATTGAGCACATAAACCTCACTACGCCACTCGATATTGCGATATCGCATACGTTCTGCCGGCTCCCAGCTCACAGTCAAATCAGCACCAAACACCTGTGTACCAAGCGCATCGTGCTCCTTATTTGAACCTACCTCCCATACATCATTCCAGCCAAACAGGCCCGTCAAGCCACATTCGAGATAAGTGCTATCAGAAAGATCGCGGTAATTCTTATAGTGCAGCAACAAACAGGGATTGCCCAGCGTATCACCGCCGAAGAGTCGGTCATTCTCGCTATCGGTAACCTGAAAAGTCAATTCTTGCGAAGCTTCTCCTCTTGTTGGCAATGCCAAATCCACAGATGCCCCCGTTTGATTCAGTCCCCCTTCGCCGAAAATCTTCCGTAGTGCCAGAGGAAAATCAACCTGGTCAAGCGCATGCTTGTGCCAGCGATTAACAACGCCAAACTGCTGGCGAAACTTTCCCAATGTCAGATTCACTCCATCAAGTATCCCGAAACGTGTGTAATATGCTTCACCCAGTTCAGCTCCATCTTCATTTATAGGCACAGCGGCCTTGAATCTTGAATAAGGGTCGAGATAAGCCTCAAAATGCAAACCAAGCCCACGAAAGATAAAATCACTGCGTTTCCTGGTGTCTGTCTGGTGCTTGTAATAGCCCAGCATATCACCAGTCACACTGATTTCCGGATTGAGGGCCTGCAAGCTCAGTTCACCGGAGGTGAAGACGGTTTCCACCGCGGGTTTTACCTCAGCCTCATCTTTTTTCGTTATGTTTTCAGCCAATCGACGCAAATAATCCGTTTCATCTTTGCTTTCATGGCCCTTAATCTCAACAGTATGCTGTTTTTTCAGCTCTTCTATCTGATGCTGCATTTCCACAACCTTCTGTTTAAGTTCTTCAATATCATTATTTGCGGTTTTCTCGTTCTGGGCAAAACCTGTATTGGACAAGGCAGACCCAACGATAAAGAAAACAACACAGAATATGCTTTTCATCTGCATTCTATGTCTCCTTGGATATAGCCGTATGATAACACAGACAATCTTATCCGCGAAAAATAGTGCTATTCGATCTTATAATACAGTAGATATTATGATATGGTAGTTGGAGGAGCCCGGGTTTGCAGGCCGGAAAGGATATATTCGTGAGCAACTGCTGTCTCGCCGAATGGATTGTGTGCCACCGCGAGGACGGCATACTCAATCAATATGGCCAAAGGGACCGTAGTTTTACTGACCGCCAAAAATAGACATGCGGCACACATAGTTCCATCATGGTTCTGCTGGTGCACCGCACCGCGGTATTCACAGATGGTTTTATGTTGCCAGTGGACATCACACTCAGTGTCGTTTTGCAAAATACCATGATTGAAAACATTATGCCTCAGATTACCGCCATGCGTACAGGTATGAAAAAGATTGGTCGCAGATGTCGCAAAAAGATAAAACGCCAGCAGGACATAACTGACGAGCTGTCTCATCGCATGCCGATTTTTTCGCCTTCTAATCCACATTAGAGCTACCATTAGTTTTCTTTATGTCAGCACAAACATTATAAGTCTTGGCATCACTCAGTCAATAGTGCAGTTTTCTCTCTGGTGAAGGTATCTACGCAATGGTTTTGCTATCCGACGACAATTCAAGTATTGGTTGAATAGCATTTTGAAAAGCTTTGGCTGTTTCAGTTTTGCTGTAATGGTAAATATATGGCGTTCCCGCGTCGCAGGACTCTGATATTTGCGGGTCTATTGGGATACTGCCCAGAAATGGAACGTTCATTTCCTGGGCCATGCGCTGTCCGCCGCCGCTTTTGAAAATGTTTGTTACTTCACCGCATTTCGGACAGGCGAAGCCGCTCATATTTTCGACTACGCCCAGCACTGGCAGTTTGAGTTGCCGACAGAAATTAATGGATTTTCGCACATCGGCAAGGGCTACTTCCTGGGGAGTGGTTACGATTATCGCGCCATCCGGGTTTTCTATAAGCTGGCAAACGGACAGTGGCTCATCACCTGTTCCGGGAGGTGAATCAATAATAAGAAAATCCAACTCCCCCCAGTCCACATCTTTAAGAAACTGCTTGATCACATTCATTTTCATCGGGCCACGCCAGATGACGGCGATATCCTCTTTGGGAAGCATAAATCCTATGGACATCACCTTCAGGTTTTTACTCATCTCGACGGGAACGATTGCGTTATCTCTTAGACCTGGTTTGTGTCCTTCGAGCTTGAGCAGTTTGGGGATACTGGGACCGTGAATATCCACATCCAACAACCCCACACGATTGCCGTTAAGGCTTAATGAGACTGCAAGATTAGCCGCCACCGTGCTTTTGCCCACGCCGCCCTTGCCGGAAAGGACGATTATTTTGTGCTCAATTCGTGACATCTGTTCCGTCAGTTCCATCTGCTCTATACTTTCCTCGCTGCGCTGTGCGCCGATAGAACAGCCTTCCTCCTGACAGCCTTCGCACGTTTTATCATCTGTCATGTACGTCTCCTTAACTAACACGTGATCTCATCATTTTATAATTGTTTTATTGGGAATTTCTCCATTCTCAAAATGTTTGTCTAACCATCCACAAATTACATTATCTCGCTGGTCATAATATTTGACGTAAGGCTTGATGTCAAGTACTGGCGTCCCATCCAAAACATCTACTTCTGTAAAATGCATCTTGTTGCCCTCGATGATCTTGATCCTTACAACCGAAAGACCTATGTGATTAGGCCGATGCGGACTCCTCATAGCGAATATCCCATGTTTGACCCCCTCAAGAAACGGCTCTGCCTCCAGCTCCTCCCTTTGGGAATTGTGGAAATAATATAGTATGATGGCATGACTAAAGCCATCCAGGTCTTTCAGCCCGGGTGTGTATTCTTCTTTCAGTTCTATCCAGGCCGCTACTTCACTTTTGAACCTTCCTTGAATGGGAATGTCCTTTGCCTCCTTATAGGGTGAATGAATTACACCTATCGGATGTATGGTTATTTCGTCCATAATCTCCTCAGAATGTAACAATCCTGTCAGCTCGCTTGACCCAATCAGCCAACTCCGGCATCGTAGCGTCATGAGCGCCTTCAAAATAAGGTTCGCCTTTATAGAAGCCACACCGGGCCTTACATGTCCCACACACTTTTACCGTAATACCTTCGGCAATTAAATCCTTTAGCATTTTTTGCAAGTCAAAATACCCCTCGGGTGCTTTTGATGCATCCCGTGCCAGATCAACGGAATCATTCATCAGGAATATCCGTACTTCAATTCCAACCTTAAGCAGTTGTTCTGCCAATCGCAAACCATTCCACGTGACATCGGTCCCGTCGTATGGGGGACGGTTAAAAACAATAAGTGTATTCATTACTGTTTATCTCTTTGTTTTGCTACGATAGCGGGCATGTACCTGTAGGACAACTCGAATCACCCGTTGAAGAAGACTTCGATGATGTGGAAAAGGTCGAAAAAACCTTCGCTAGTTCCTGTGATTCACATTTTTTACAGGTATGTTTTTGTTTGCCGCCAACTTTTTCCAAAAAACTCGTCACTTGTCCACATTTTTTGCATCGATATTCATAAATTGGCATGGTTTTCCTTCTTTCTTTGAAGTACCAGATTACCTACTTTCTCGCCGGCATCTTTGGCAATAACAGGGCATTTCACCTTGAACAAGTAAAAAATATCCTTATCAACATCACTTAACGTCTCGTAGTTCCCTTGTCCCTTGGCAATAATCAGATCGGCTTCATCAAAGCATTTGCGAAACTGTTCCGAACACGTCTCCACAATCGTCCCCGGAGCGTCTGAGCCGTTATCTATTACCTTTACAACTTCACTAAGACCTGTCTTGTGAGCATCTTCCATTGTCGCATCATTGATAACAGGACTGCCTCTGACAACAAACATTATTTTTTCACAGGGTAACTGCTCAAGTAACAACCGATCAAAAACAATCTCACCGGCGTTATCACCGATATAAAGAATATTTTTGCTTTTGTCTATTGCGTTACGTAAATCGTTCACCGCAGATTTGGATAAAGTCGCTGTAAATGAATCTTCAATGGCCTGATGAATCTTTGCGTCATCAAGATCGTTCATTTTCGCGAAATCAATTATATTACCCGCGATCGCAACCCGCACCGCTGTCTCGAAGGAATCCGCTGAATGCCCGACCCTTTCCTTCAGCCGGGGATATATTTGCAAAGCCAACTGATTGGAATAGTCTTTGATATCTCGATAAGGATCTTTGTTGCCGGTGATTTGCCGGATTAACCTGTGAATTTCCTGCCCCATTTCCGGCGGCGTCATTGAAAGGTCCATCTCACTGGCCTTGGCCATTACTTTACGAAGCACTTCCTCGTGAATCAATTCATCATCTGTTACGAACCTGACCGCTCCCAAAGCCTGACCGACAAGACACGGTACACACTCTAAAAAAGTTTTCATCGTTTAAGCCCAGTGTCCTTCCACGTTAGCCTGATTAACCTGCTTGAGATCACCCGCCTTTAGTTGCTTTATAGCTTCAGCCACCGTAGTACCACTGCTGCAGAGATATATTTTAATGCCTGCTGCCTGTAAAACCCGCAAAGCTTTTGGACCTACGTTGCCGGTAATAACAGCTTCCGCGCCAAGCTCGACAACATTCTGTCCCGCCTGGATGCCGGCTCCCTGGGCCGCATTGAGATTCTGCTTGTTGTCGATCGCCTCATGTTCCCCGGAATCAGTGTCCACCAGAATAAACCATTTCGCCCGCCCGAAACGAGGGTCAACTTCCGAATCCATCTCCTGACCATTCGATGTAACTGTAACCTTCATATCAAAAAACTCCTTATTATTTCAGCAACACTAAACACGCTGCCACGTCAAATATATCAAAGTTGTAAAAAAATGACAGACTCAACTTTGTTATAGAATAATCTTCTTCCTTTTCGTCTTAACGAGAAAACTTCGTGCCAGATTCGATCTTGATCATATACGCCTCCACTGGCATAAGAAACAACCAGTTGACTACGATGATAGCGAATCACAATTTTTTTGCAAGCATTTTTTTAAAATTATTATTTGGCAAATGACGTAACTTATTGGTGTTGCTTGGTTTCTGCGCAGAATTTGGGTGAGTAGGAATTGAAAAGTGTTGGAGGGAACTCGGCGGGCTTGACGAAAGCTAAATCGGTGGTTTTCTTTGACACGACGTGGCCAAAATATTTCAAAACGGTGGAAAAAGTGTTTCAATAGTCGCTTGGTTCTGTTATTATCGTATCGTTTCTTACCCAAAAGACTTAATTAGGACACCTGTTAGATGGAAACCGATGTTGAAAGTGCAGCCTTTCGTCAACAATTAGCCGCCTTAGAGCGGGATATAGCTCAACTTAGCGTCTCTGACAACACAAGAGGGGATTTTTTTCGCCTGTTCCTGGAGCGGGTTATGGCGGTCCTTGGCGATGGCGGGGCGGTCTGGAAAATCGGTGAGCATAGCCAATTGACTACCATCTGCCATATAAATCTGGCCTTGGCCGGTCTGGAGGAGCAGGGCCGACAGTTTGAATTGTTGGGCAATGCCCTTAACAGGGTGGCTGAGACGTCAGGGCCGGTAGTTCTGCCGTCTTACGGCGGGACGGATATGTATGATGGGGGCCTTGGCAAGGCGGGAGCTAACGATTCGCCGCATACGCTGCTGTTCGTGCCGATTATGGCGATGGACAAGGTAACGGCAATACTGCTGCTCATTTCGCCGAGGGAAGTGGATCCTCGAGCGGTGAGAGGTTATGTGGGTTTTTTGCAGGGTCTGTGCGATCATGCGGGGATATTTCTTCAGCGGCAACAGATACGTGAATTGGAGGGACAGATCGCCCAAAGCGATCGTTTAAGGCAGTTTGTCAGCTCTGTGCACAGCGGACTGGACCCGAAACGGACCTGTTACGCACTGGCTAACTACGCCCAGGAGTTGTTGACGGTCTATCGGTGCATGGCAGGTACATTTTCCAGCCGAGGGAAGTTCCGGATGGAAGCGGTTTCTGGAGTGGAATCGGTGGCGGTCAAAAGCAGCTTTATCAAAAGCATAACGCAGATAGCCCGTCAGGTGTGCCGTAACGATAAGGTACTGCTGGTGGACAATCCCAATATTGCGGTTAAGGACGGGCTGGGAGACGGTGACGATCTGTTGACAGCGGCCCGGTTGTATATGCTGCAGGCCGGCTCGATGGTGTTGGGGATATTTCCGATCCGATCTGACAAACGGGTGGTTGGGGCGTTGGTGGTGGAATTGGCGACGGAACAGGCCATCGATCAGCCGCAGCGTAGAAAAATTGAAGGTTTGCTGGCGGAGGCGGGCAGTGCCCTTTCGAACAGTTTAACATATCGTCATTTGCCGTTGTCGCCCCTGGTGCGGGCTGTCGGTGCGATACGGGACAAGATATATATGATGGCCCGTGTGCGACTGGTGGTCTGGGCGGCAGTAGTGCTGGCCATTGTCATCACGCCCCTACTGGTTCAAAAGGAGCTTAAGGTGATCGGTACGGCCGAGTTGGTGCCGATAGAAGCCCGTTCCGCTTACGTGGCCCAGGAAGGTGTGATCGAGGATGTTTTCGTGTCCAGCGGCCAAAAAGTGGACAAAGACCAGGTGTTGGCGAGTCTGGATACGCGGATAATCGACAGCGAAATAGATCGTGTGACCAACGCTGTCAGTGAGGCGACTTTGGCTCGTGATGAGGCCGGTCAGTCGGCTGACGTAAGGGCGCAGTACGTCCATAGGCTGGCGGCCCTGACGGCCGAGTGGGATAAACTCCTGCTGCAAAAGAAGCAGTATGACATCAAAGCGCCGGTTGCCGGGGTGGTGATAACCGGTCAAAGTGAAATAACTAAATTACCTTTGAAACCGGTAGTAAGGGGAGACGCGGTTTTTGACGTGGTGCCAGGCGATTCTCCCTGGTGGCTGCTGGTGAATGTTCCCGAAGACGAGGCGGGCGAGCTTTTGAGGGCTTATGACAGGCTCGATCCGGATGAGACGGGGAAGTTCCTGGAGGCGAATGTTATTCTCAACGCCTATCCCAAAAAAATTTTCCGGTCGAAGGTTTTGTCGGTGGCCCGTCGTGCTCACGTTATGGCTACGGGGCAGCAGAAATACCGTAATGTTATTGAGGTGCGTGTGAGTGAACCGGAAAGCCTCAGAGATGATATAGAGCCGCGACAGGGGATGGAAGGCAAGGTGGCTATCGAGTGCGGCAAGCGCAGCCTGTTCTATGCTGTGACGCATGAGTTTGCGGATTTTGTCAGGGTGAGTATGTTCTAGAAGGGAGATGGTGACATGAATAAAATCAGTTACAAAGCAGCGGTATTAACTTTAGTGGTGTGTTTGTTTGGGGCATCGTCGTTAATCGCCCAGCAAAAGCCTCAATTGCAGGAAGGACGGGCCCTGGACCCACAGAAAATGGTGGTTCTCAGTGCGGCTGTTAGTGGAATCATTGCCGAGATTACGCGTGAACCACAGGATTTTGTCAAGAAAGACGATCTGCTGGTGCAACTGGATTGCGAGCAGATCGAACTTCAAATCAAAGGCATCAGGCTGCAGATAGAGATAAAACGTACCATCGAGATCAAAGAGGCGGAGGTAAAATATGAGTATGCCAGGGATAATTTGGCGATTGTCGAAAAATTGTATAACAAACAAATTGGTGGCAGCCCTGTGGCTTCGGAAAAAGAAATGAAGGAGGCTATCCAAAGTGCGCAGATTACCAAGCTGGGACTCGATAAGGTAAAAAAGGACCTTGAGCGGCTTGAGATTGAATTAAAACAGGGCGAAAAGATGCTGGAGCAGCATTCGCTGCGAGCCCCGATGGACGGTGTAATTGTATCGCTGTCGAGTGTGGACGAGATTCTGCAGGTGGCTAATCTCAAAGTCAAACCTTCGGAAGTAGGTGAGACAGTCCAGGTGGGCAAGCCGATAATAGCGATGATGAAGGTTGATAAGCTGCGGCTGCGCAAGACCCTGCCTATAACCGAGCAGGGCAATGTACGGCTGGGCCAGCCCGTCGATGTGTTTATCGAAGACGTCGTCAACAAGAAGGTTACGGGCCAGGTGGTGTATATAAGCCCCACCATTAATTCCGCCACTCAGACGTTCGAGGTGAAAGTTGAGATTGACAATCCTTTGGTGGAAGATTACCAGAAGCTCTCGCAAGGCGAGTATCGCTATCTTTTTCGCCCGTTTATAAAGGCTTATGCCAAGTTGTAGCGGCAGAAGAATATAAGATCGCAGCCTTTGGAGGTATTCGTTGAGTTGCGAATCAGATGAAAAGATGTGCCCGCCCGATCAGCCTCTGCTGCCGCTTTTGCGGTCAGAGCTGGTTTCGTTTGCCCAGACATTCGACGGGCAACCCTTTTGGGTGTACAAAGACCCCCTGTCGCTGCGTTATTACCGTTTTAGTCGCGAAGAGCATTTTCTTATCGAGCAGTTGCGTCGGCCCATAACGCTCGACCAACTCAAAGAAGCTCACCGAAACCAGTTCAACAGCGGTGATTTGTCAAACCATGAGATCGGCATGTTCATCAGCTCTCTGACGGAGAAAAACCTGCTGGTTATGAACCAACCGAACCGGGACAAGATACTGTATGAATCGGCGAAAAAGAACCGGAACAAGAAGCTGTTTGGCCAGTTTATCAATTTGATGTTCATAAAGATTCCGATATACGATCCCGACCGGCTTTTCGATCGGGTGATCGGACGTTTGCGTTTTTTCTGGACTCATACGTTTCTGCTGTTTTACCTGCTGCTGCTGGCGGCGGCGGCCGGCCTGGTGATCGGGCGATGGCATGATTTCACTTCTATGTTTCATACCAGTTTTTTCACGATCTGGAATGTCCCTATTTTATTCGCGGTTATCTGGCTGACAAAGGCGCTGCACGAGTTCGGCCACGGGCTGACGTGCAAAAACTACGGAGGGGAAGTGCATGAGTTGGGCATTTTGATTTTGGTTTTTATGCCGATGCTTTATTGTAATATTACCGATTCGTGGACGTTTCCCAATAAGGCGCATCGACTGGCAGCCACGGCCGGCGGCATTCTGACGGAACTGATGATAGCGGCCCTGGCAACGATTGCCTGGTACTTTACCGAGCAGCCAGGTTTCATACATGCCTTCGCTTTCAATACGATAATCGTCTGTTCGATCTCGACTGTTATGTTCAATGCCAATCCGCTGCTGCGATTTGACGGTTATTATGTTATGATGGACCTGATTGAGGTGCCCAATCTGCGTCAGCGGTCCAGCATGGCCATGAGAAATTTTTTTGTGCGTTACATCCTGGGTGGCCGCTCGAACGAGCTGCCGGAAGAACATCGTTTTCGGTTTATTTTTCCGCTCTATTCGGTCAGCGCTATGATCTATCGCTGGTTTATAGTGTTTGTGATCACTTTTTCCATATACGCTGTGCTCAAGGGGATGCATTTAGTGATGTTCGGCCGGGTGTTTGTGGTTTTCTCCCTGTTGACGATGTTGGTTCTGCCGTTATACAAGGCCGGCTCGATGATTACCAAACAGCGTCGGGCCTTTGGTATATCGAACGTTCGTTTGCTGACATTACTGGCGATCCTGGTTATCCTGGCGGCCGGTGCGTTGTTCTGGCCGCTGGAGCAGCACGTAACGCTTAACTTTATTCTGGAACCTGCCCGGATGCAGTGGCTTCGCAGTGAAGTGGATGGTAAGGTCGATTGCGACCAGCGTGTCCGCGAGGGAGTGTGGATCGATACCGAATCGCCGATTGTAGCGTGCCTGGAAAACCTGGAACTGCCGTACGAAAATATTCTACTTCAATCGCAGATAGCTCAAACCCAAATCGATGTCGGCCGATATGAGCATCTCGGTTATGACGGTCAGGTTAAGTATCTTCGTGAACGTCTCAAAACTCTCCGAAACGACGAAGAAAGAGTACAGCAGTCGATCGCAAACCTGCAGGTCAAGGTACCGTTCACCGGTGAGGTCCTGACCCGTAATGGAGATATTGATAAACTGCAGGGTAAATATGTTCCGCGGGCAGCGCCTTTGCTGCTGTTGGCCGATACTCGCCGATTGCTGGCCAAGGCCTTAGTGCCGGAGAAAACTTACGCCCGCGTTTTCAAGCAGGCCGACCAGGTGGGACAAAACGCCGAACTGATGCTCTACGCTTTCAGTAAAGAAAAGTTCAAAGGCAAGGTAGCGTCCGTCAGTCTGCATCGCCAAAACAGTATGGGCGAGTTCGGCGAAAAGATGGCCCTGAGCAATAAGGTCGGAGGTGAAGTGCTTACCGAGTACGATCCCGTTAGCGAGCAGGAAAAACCGATAGGTACGGTTTATGAGGTGTCCATCGAACTTGAGCAGGATACCTTGCCCGCTTCGGCCCTGCCGTACATGTCCGGCAGGGTGCGGATCGACTGTGGCAGTTATACCCTGTACCGCTGGGGCATGGATTCACTGCTGAGATTTATTTCTCCCGATGTGCGACTGGGCTTTTGACGATCTTTACCGGGCATCTCGGCAGGACATCGAGAAACGCCCTGCCTGGTTATCATACCCATTGGGTATAGATTATCCTTGCTTTTCGGAAACCACTATTGTATCCTATATTTTGATATTCTTATGGAAAATCCAGGAGAGTTGTTATGGACAGACACTTATACAAGATATATTGTGCTGGCCCCTTATTCAACCCAAAAGAACGTGAAGATATGTCTTCTATTGCTAAGGCACTTGAGAGGGCCGGCTATAAGGTATTTCTTCCACACAGGGACGGCCTTGAACTGGCTAAGATTTTACCTGTTCTTAGGAATCAAAAACTTTCTGCCGAAGATGCTTCAGCTATTGTTAATCGAGCTATCTTCTCACTCGATGTCTTCGAGATTATGGATAGCCACGGGATCGTAGTTAACATGAATGGCCGTGTCCCCGATGAAGGCGCAATGGTTGAAGCGGGAATAGCCTGGTCACACGGTAAGGCACTTGTCATTTTTAATTCGGACACCCGTTCGCTCGTTCAAGGCAATTGCAATCCTTTATTGCTGGGACTTTCCAATTTTGAATACGTTGCCGAATATGAACGGCTTTCGTCTGTTTTTGACCGGAAATTTGTCGAAATGAAGCATAATGGGTTGGCAAATTCTTCAAGTTTATTCGATGACGCACAAACCAAAGGCAAGGCCATTAGAGACTCATTGTTGTCAAAAAGAAGCTCTAGTGAACTTGCTTTGCTCTTAGTAAACCTATTTGGAGAGGTAATATGCCAGACTTCCGAAGACCAGAAAACAAACTGTTCGCCAGTCCGTACGCGTGCTTAGACAAGAAATATCAAAAAAGAACAAAACAACTACGAACGGATCGCTTTCGTACTGACTTCCAACGCGATATCCACCGAATCATCTATTCGCAGGCATTCCGCCGTTTAAGACACAAAACACAAGTGTTTTTCTTTCCTCGCAATGACCATGTTTGTACGCGAATGGAACATGTTTTACATGTAGCTTCCGCATCCCGAACCGTTGCCCGCTGCCTTGGCCTGAACGAAGATCTCGCCGAGGCTATCGCACTGGCCCATGACATCGGCCACGCCCCTTTCGGTCATGATGGCGAAAAAATTCTTGATAAAATTGCGAAACGAGAAAAGATACTACCATGCTTTCAACATGAAATCTATGGCCTTCGTGTAGTGGATTATATTGCTAAACTCGATCGCGAGGCCCCCGGGCTTAATCTGACATGGGCAGTTAGAGATGGTATTATCTCCCATTGTGGCGAAGATCGGAGGAGTTACACCATTAAACCAAATGAATCCATGAAAGATTTAGACTCCATAAGCTCTCGGGAAAAAGCAGGTTTGCCCTGCACAATGGAAGGTTGTGTCGTGCGCATGGTCGATAAGATAATATATTCAGGCAGAGACATAGAAGATGCTATCGCAACGAAAGTTATAAAAAAAGCAGACGTCTCCAACGGACTTGTCAAGGCTTTAGGCAAAAACAACGGCGCAATGATCGGAACTTTCCTGGAAGATTTGGTCACGAACAGTTTTGGCAAGAGCTGCTTGACCTTATCGCCAAACACAGGTCGCCTTTTGAAACAATTATTAAAATTCAATTACAAATATATATACAATAGCAAAAGAGCCAAACGTTATTACGACCATGCTGATCGTACCCTCCGGTCGTTATTTGATATTCTTCTCAAAACACTAAAATCCACAAACCGTTTTGTTGATACTTCTCCAAAGAAAACCGATATTTTCTCCGAAACCGATGTTTACCGGGTCTTCAAACAATTTGTCACGGAAGACATGAAAAAAATATACACTTCAGCTACGCCTGATGGCCTGATTGTGTTTGACTTCATCGCCGGCATGACAGACAACTTTGCTGTCCAGTCCTTTCAGGAACTATTTGTACCTCAATCTACTGTTTAGCGTCCACGTATTGCCTAAGCTTGGGCTTTTGATTAGTTTATGTGAGCAAACGTGTGGCTCTAATAATTTTCCGGTATGTTGGAAGCGGGGCTTTTGACGATCTTTACCGGGCATCTCGGCAGGACATCGAGGAACGCCCTGCCGTAGTTTTTGGTGATCACCCGCGGGTCGAGAACGACCACAATTCCCGTGTCTGTCCTGGTACGAATCAGTCGGCCGAATCCCTGTTTGAATTTGAGTATCGCCTCCGGCAACTGATAATCGAAAAAAGGATTTCCGCCCTGAGACTTGATCTGTTCGAGCCGGGCCTGCAGCAAAGGATGGTCCGGTACCGAAAACGGCAGTTTGACGATAATAACATTGCTTAGGCTTTCTCCAGGCACGTCAACGCCCTGCCAGAAACTGTCGGTTCCCAGTAAGACGCTGTTGATATTACAGCGAAACTGATCCAGCAGAGAAGAGCGGTCTTTTCCTTTTGCCTGAATCAGCAGTATCAGTTCGTGCTCACGGCAGAAATCCTCCAGATTGGCGGCCGCCTGGTTCAGTTGTTTGAAACTGGTAAACAATACAAAGGCCTTGCCCTGGGTCTGCAGCAGATATTTTTTGATCGCCGCGACAGCGCCGATGAGAAACTCCCCTTCCTGCCGGTTCGGTTCGGGCAAATGCGACTCCACATAAACGGTCACCTGTTGGGAATAGTTAAAAGGCGAGCCTAGTTGTACAGTCCGAAACTCATCCAACCCCAGCCGCGAAGTGAAAAAATCAAATCCTTTGCCGTCACTTTTGTTATCGCTGCTGTCGTCCTGGTTACCAGAAGTACTCAGCGTGGCGCTGGTCATAACTACAGAATCGAATGGTTCAAAGAGAACCTGCCGCAGGGTCGCCCCCAAATGCAGTGGCGCAGCGCAAATCACCACACGCGGATTGCTGTGGCGCCAGCCAACTTCGGTCCAATAGACGTTATCCTTGATATTTTGGGTGACGAACGAATGTGTTGCGGCGGCAAAATCGCGGCAGCGCTGTCCATAAGAATTGATTTCCAACCGGTCCTGCTCATCGCCGCATGACTTAGCCAGTTTGTTCAGATTCTCGCCCAGCGCGATTAGGGGACCGCTTAGCACATTGGCAAAGCAATTCGGTCTCCTTACTCGGCCGTTACCACCGGATGATTGCTGGGAACATCTGTATTCGAGTATTTCGTTGTAGAATGTGTCGGCTTGTTGATGGGCCTTGGAGATCAACGCCATGGACACCTGGTCGCGATGAGTGGCGAGGATGCCCTTTTCTGTTTTGGGATTGAACAGCCTGTTGAGCATAAAGCCGACCTGAAAATTGCTCAAGCGCAGACCAAAATGGTTGCCGGCCACATTCTCGATATTGTGTGCCTCATCCAGAACGACAAGCTTGAAATTGGGCAGTATCTTACCACCCTGCTGACGCAGAGCCAGATCGGAAAAAAGCATCGCATGATTGGCGATCATAATATCGCAGCCGAACATACGGCGTCGTGCCAACTGATAAAAGCACGTGTTGTTATGATCACAATGGTGCCCCATACAGGTGTTATTGTCACTGCAGACCATCTCCCATACCGCCATTGGCACAACGAACTGCAAAGAGCTGAGCGATCCATCCTGCGTTTCCAATGCCCAAAACCTTATTTGTTCGACCAGATCGATATGAGCGCTATCGTCAAAAAGCGTTGGGCCTCGTTTGCGGGCCTGCTCCAGACGTCGCCAACAAAGGTAATTGCTCCTTCCCTTGACCAGCGTGGCGACGAATTTCACACCGCAGGCGTCCTGGATAAAAGGGATATCCTTGTACACAAGCTGTTCCTGCAGTGAAATCGTATAAGTACTGATGACGACTTTTTGTTTATTCTTCAGCGCGTGGCTCACCGCGGGGATTATATAAGCGAAGCTTTTACCGATACCGGTGCCCGCCTCGGCAATCAGGTGAGACGATTGTTCAAAAGCTTTGTCTATGGCCTGTGCTAACCGAATTTGTTGAGGGCGCATTTCATAGTTGCTCAACTGTTGAGCAACCGGCCCCTGCGGCCCCAGAAACCAGACGGGATCGATACGCTTATTTTTGGACATTTGAGGCTATGGTCCCCTCCAGCGGAGATGAAGCGGTGGCATAAAGCTTTTTGGGGATTCTACCGGCCAGAAAAGCGGCACGGCCGGCTTCGATAGCGCATTTCATCGCCTCCGCCATGCCTACCGGATCCCGGGCGCAAGCCACCCCGGTGTTGAGCAATACCCCATCGGCCCCCAATTCCATGGCGATGGTTACGTCGCTGGCGGTACCAACCCCGGCATCCACAATGATCGGAACCTTGGCCTGCTCGAGGATAATCCGGATATTGTTGGGATTGAGTATTCCCTGACCTGAGCCGATAGGAGCGGCCGCAGGCATCACACTTGTAGCGCCGGCCTCCTCCAGACGCCGGGCCATTACCGGATCGTCGTTTGTGTAAACCAATACTGTAAAGCCTTCCTTGACGAGTTGTTCCGTGGCTTGAAGGGTGCCCAGCGGATCGGGCAAAAGGGTCTTCTTGTCGGCGAGCACTTCCAGTTTAACCCAATCCAGCTCCAGCAGTTCACGCCCCAGAAGAGCACAGCGGACCGCGTCTTCCGCTGAAAAACAACCAGCCGTGTTGGGCAGCAGCGTATAACGATCACGATCGAGAAAATCAAGGATATTGCGATGCTGACCATCGAAAAGCCTTTCCCGCCGAACCGCTACCGTAACCACCTCACAGCCGCTGGCTTCCAATGCCTTCTGCATAATCTCAAAGCTGGCATATTTACCGGTACCGACAAAAAGCCGGCTCTTAAATTCGTATGGTCCCAGTTTCAATCGCGTATCATGGTCCGTCATCACATCTGACTCCTGTAACTGATTATACTATATAGACTTATTAACCGCCGCCGACGATAGTGACGATCTCCAGAGCATCTCCATCGCCAAGTTGTTCCCGGCTGTGCAACCGCTTAGGGCATATTTGCCGATTCAGTTCCACCGCAAACGGTCCTTTAACTGCGAGTTCCTCCAACAACTGCCCGACGGTGATACCTTCGGCAACCTCCATCTGCCTGCCATTAACATTTATCAACATCGCATCTCCCAGCATCAAATTCCATGGACGATCCCATTATAAAGCCCACCGCAAGACAGATCAAGTGCCCCCTCACCCCATACGCCTCCTTTGGGACGGCATTGTTGCATGTTTTTATATACCCTTAATGTATGGAGGTTTATGATTTATTGGGTGCAAAGCTACAAATGGTTCTCGCATAATACAAATCATATTGTAATATGCGATAGTATTATATAATCGGCTCCTCATAAGAATCTGTACATGGATATGCCAAAAAATGACTGGTTTCTTCATGGGGGCTTTGCGCCCAAACTCCCAGGATTTTGCGCTTTAATGTCAATCCCGGAGTTTTTAGTTTGACTGTTT
>Ga0209705_10000341_pt1 | contig 24507 bp, 21 predicted proteins | sample PPLLaktember2015_5_FD_187262 | JGI IMG/M metagenome (GOLD analysis project Ga0209705, IMG submission 187262) | Freshwater sediment microbial communities from Prairie Pothole Lake near Jamestown, North Dakota, USA - PPLs Lake P8 Core (1) Depth... | ecosystem: Environmental > Aquatic > Freshwater... | reverse complement strand
GGACGGCCGCTTTTCCGTCCACAAGGCGGCCTCGTCGTTCTATCCGCTCCTCGCCCGGATCCCCGACGAGGCCCGGGCCCAGAGGATGCTCAAACACCTCCTCGACCCCAAGAAGTTCTGGGGCGATTTCGCCATCCCCTCGATCTCGCGGGACGATGCGGCCTTCCGGCCGGGCGATCAGCAGTCCTGGCGGGGCGCCGTGCGGCCCGCGACGAACTATCTCGTCTATCAGGGGCTCAAGGCGTACGGCTTCGACGCCATCGCCTCCGAGTTCGCCCGCAAGAGCGCCGAGATGTTCCTCCGGAGCTGGCGGAGCTTCGGACTCTCTCCGGAGAGCTTCGATTCCCTGACCGGGGAGGCGGGGGGCGACCGTTACCAGAGCGGCGGGCCGCTGGCCGCGCTCATCGCGGTCGAGGAATACCTCGATTTCACCCCTCACGAGGGCTTCCGCTTCGGCATGCTCCGGCCGGACGCCAAGGGCAAGCTGTCGAGGGTCCTCATCCAGGGCCGGCACTATGAGGTCGAGGTCTCGAACGGCTCCACTGTCCTGCGCGAAGAAGGCAAGGCCATCCTCAGCGTCGACGGCGCCGCGGTCGTCCGCCGCTTCCTCTACAGCGAACGGGAGATCTCTTTCGCCATCAAGACCCTGAAACGTCGCGACGTCAAGCTGCGCTTCCTGAAAAAGGGCAAATATCAGCTGCTCATCGACGGCCGCGAGGTGGATGTGTTCTCGGCGAGCGGGCGCAAGTTCGAGGTCCCCGAAGGCGATCACACGGTCCTCGTGCAGCTCCTCGAGGACCTGGAGAAATAGGCGCCGAAGCGAGAACGATCAAGGAGGAGAAGACATGACGCGCTGTTCGAGGCGGGATTTTCTCAAGGCGGGAGCGGGCGCCGCGGCGCTCATCGCGGGCGGCCGGCCGCCGGGAGCGGCCGCGGCCCCTGAGGCGGCCGGGCCGGCCCCGGCGTCGCCCCGGGTCGTCTCGAGCGGCAACGGGATCCGGGCCACGGCCAAAGCCATGGAGGTCCTGCGGGCCGGCGGCGACCCCCTCGACGCCGTCATCGCCGGCGTCAACATCGTCGAGGACGACCCGAACGACATGTCGGTCGGCTACGGCGGCCTGCCCAACGAGGACGGCGTCGTCGAGCTCGATTCGTCGGTCATGTACGGGCCGACACACTCGGCCGGCGCGGTCGCGGCCCTGAGGAACATCAAGAACCCCTCCAAGGTGGCCCGGCTGGTCATGGAGAGGACGGACCACGTTCTCATCGTCGGCGAGGGCGCCTTGCGGTTCGCCCGGGCCCACGGCTTCAAGGAAGAGGACCTCCTGACCGAGAAAAGCCGGGCCGCCTGGCTGCGCTGGAAGGAGACCATCTCGGACCGGGACAACTGGTATCCTCCCAAGGCCGAGAGCCTGCCCGGCGAGCTGGGCTCGGTGATGAGCACCCACGGCACCATCAATTGCCTGGCCCTGGATGCGGACGGACGGTTGGCCGGCGTGACGACGACGAGCGGCCTGTCGTGGAAGCTCGCCGGACGGGTCGGCGATTCGCCGATCATCGGGGCGGGGCTCTACGTCGACAACGAGATCGGCGCGGCCGGCTCGACGGGCCGGGGAGAGGCCAATCTCCAGACCTGCGCCAGCTTCCGGATCGTGGACGCCATGGGCCGGGGGATGAGCCCCGAGCAGGCCTGCCTCGAGGCTTGCGAAGCCATCGCCGCCAAGACCCGGCTCGTGCCCCGCCTCTGCGACGATCAGGGCCGGCCGAAGTTCGGGCTCGAATTCTACGCCCTCAACAAGAAGGGGGAATTCGGCGCGGCCGGGCTCTTCGAGGGGGGGCGATACGCCGTCCATGACGGCGTCGAGAACAAGCTCCGCGAGGTCGCCTACCTTTACAAGCGGCGCTAGGGCCGCGGCCGCTCCGGAGGGCCGGGTCCTCACTCGCGAACGATGATGACCGGGTAGCCTTCGGCGGCCAGGCGCCGGGCTAATCCGTCCGCCTCGTTCCGGCTGGTCCTGACCCGGACCCGGAAATAGTCGCCGCGGGCGGTGAGGAAACGGGTCACGGAGACGCCGCGGAAGCGGCTGTCCAGCCGCCGCTTGATGGCGTAAGCGTTCTCCTGCACGGAGAAAGCGCCCACCTGGATCCACACCGTCGACGGCTCCGAGGCTCCGGGCGCCTTGAACCCCCGCAGCGTTTCGATGCGGACTCGGGCCGTGCCCGGGCCGACGATCCCTAGGACCCGGGCTGACGCGTAGGACAGATCGATCACCCGGCCCCGGACGAACGGGCCCCGGTCGTTGATGCGGACGACGACGGAGCGGTCGTTCTCGAGGTTCGTGACCATGACATAGGTCCCGAACGGCAGGGTCTTGTGGGCGGCCGTCATGTCGTTCTGGTCGAAGATCTCCCGGCTCGAGGTCTCCCGGCCGTGGAAGTCCGGGCCGTACCAGGAGGCGATGCCGGTCTCGACGCCGCCGCCCCGGGGCCCCGGCAGCCGGGAACAGGCCGCGGCGGCCAGAACGGAGACGAGGGCCGCGGCAGCCACAGCGGCGAGGAAGCGGCGGTCAGACAAGGAACGACGCGAGCCTTTTCTTCAGGTAGGCGAAGGCCTCGCGCGGCGTCGACACGATCCGGAACAGGTCGAGGTCATCGGCGCAGATCGCCCCCTTCTCGACCATGGAGTCGAACTTGATGAGGTCGCGCCAGTAGTCGCCGCCGTAGAGGACGAGGACGAGCTCCTTCTTCGAGATCTTGCTCGTCTGGAGCAGGGTGACGATCTCGAAGAACTCGTCGAGGGTGCCGTAGCCTCCCGGGAAGGCGATGACCGCCTTGGCCTTGTAGGTCAGCCAGAATTTCCGCATGAAGAAGTAGTGGAACGAGAAATCGAGATCGGGCGTGATGTAAGGGTTCGGGTTCTGCGGCTGGGGCAGGGAGATGTTCATGCCGATCGTCTTGCCGCCGGCGCGCAGCGCCCCCCGGTTGGCCGCCTCCATGATGCCGGGCCCGGCCCCGGTGCAGACGACGAAGTCCTTGCCCTTGGGCTTCTTGAGAGAGATAGCCCACTTGGCCAGGAGGTAGGCCAGCTCCTCGGCCTCCCAATAATACTTGTGGAAGGCCGAATCCGCGTTGGTCGGGTCGGCCTTGGACGATCCCAGGAAGAGGATTGTGCTGTTGATCTTGGCCTTGTCCAGACGGGTCATCGGGCCGAGATACTCGCTGAGGATGCGGAGGGTCCGGCCCTCCAGGGACTCCAGGAATTCGGTGTCGCGGAACGACGCCTCGTGGTGCTCGACTTTCTTCATTGTCGGCTCGGCCTCCTTTGCGAATGCTCCCCCCGGGATTCTATCAGATTCCCGCGCCGTCTCTCAAGGGCGTCTCGGCCGCAACGGCCAGCCTCGCCGCGGCAACAGGCGGAACGCAAAAAGGGATCCGGCTCTAGAGCCGGCAGCGCTTTGACTTGGGGGAGGAGCGTATGTTATCAATAGGCGCGAAAGGACGGCCTGATGGACAACACGACGACGCTCGCGGCACTCGAATACCCCGGACGCCTCATCATCATCGGCGCGCCCGCCCGCGGCGGTGGGGCCGCCGTCATCTACGCCATCACCGGGCGGTCGCCGTCGAGCCAGGCCCGCAAGCTCGTGCTGCGCGACCACGGGATCTGGGTCCAGCCGACCGACGAAGCGACCCTGAAGCAGGGGAACGTCGATCTGCTGGTCTACCCGGCCGTTCTCTTCGCCCGGCCGGGACTGGCCGTCTCGAACGGACGCCAGACCGCCGATGTCCGGGACCGGTTGTCTGAGGCTGCCGGGCCGGTCGAGGCCCTCGCGGCGGCCCTCCGGACGTGGGACTTCGAACCCGACGCGCCGATCTTCACCCCGCGCATCAGCGGCTGCCTCAGCCGCGAAGCGGCCGGCCTGAGCGTCGTCCGGCGGGGGCCGTCGGGCGAATCTCTGCGAAGCTATTTCGAGGTCACCCTGCGGCCGGGAGAGGGACGTCTCGTCTCCACCTACGAGGGCCCCAATGCCGACCCGCTGCCCGTCTTTCGCGGCGAGCCCCGCTTCGTCGCCGTCCCCGGGGCCACGGCCGCCGAGGCCGCCGAGGCCGCCTACGAGAGCCTCGGGCCCGCGCCCACGGGAAGGGATTTCCGAGTCTCCGTCGCCTGCGTCTTCGTCCCCTCCGCGGATCCGGACAAGGCCGACGTGCACATCATCAACCGCCACGAAAGGACATGATCCATGAGCAAGCCCGAGCGCACGGCGCGCAGCCAGTATCTGACCAAGGTCCGGGAGGACTTCCCGGATGTCCTCCAGCTGGGCGAAGACACCTTCGTCAAGAAGTTCCCCATGCGCTACGGCGAGAACCCCGGCTACCCGGCCGCCTTTTACCAGGAATCCGGGGCCTCGGGCCCGAACATGGGCCGGTTGGAGATCCTCCAGGAGGGGACCAAGGGCCTGAGCTACATCAACGTCGGCGATATGGACCTCGGCCAGCGGCTGGCCCGCAAGCTTCTCCAGGTGTTCCCGGGCCGCCACGTCTGCGTCATCATCAAGCACGAGATGCCGAGCGGCGTGGCGCTGGGCGACGATCCCGTCGGGACGTTCGAGAAGGCCTGGAAGTGCGACTCTCTCTCGAACTTCGGCGGCGTCGACGTCTTCAGCTACCGCGTCACCGCGCCGCTGGCCCGCCTCCTCGTCGAGAGCCCGCGCAACGTCGAGGTCGTCTACGCCCCCGATTTCGAGCCCGAGGCCCTCGAGGTCCTGGCGACCCGCAAGGTCCTCCGCGTGGTCAGGATGGGCGCGCCCCTCGACGCCCCGTCCGTCGACAACGGCCTCGAAGTCAAGCGGGTGGCCGGGGGGCTGCTCATCCAGAAGCGCTTCGATTCGAAGATCGTCTCGCCCGAGTCGGTCGACGTCGTCTCCGTGCGCCGGCCGGCCCCCGAGGAGATCCAGGCCGCGCTCTTCACCTGGACCGTCGCCTGCTTCACCCGCTCCAACGCGGTCATCATCGGGACGGCCGACAAGACCCACGGCATCGGATCGGGCCAGCGGAGCCGCATCGATTCCGCCGAGGACGCCATCCGGCTTTCGCGACGCGGCTATGGGCCGGAGGGCTGTGTCCTCGCCTCCGACGCCTTCATGCCCTTCCCCGACGTCGTCGAGCTCGCCGGGAAGCACGGCATCACGGCCATCATCTATCCCCTTGGCTCGGTCAAGGACCAGGAGGTCATCGACAAGGCCAACGAGCTCGGGCTGGCCATGATCATAACCCGGAAGCCGGGCGAGCTCGATTCGGAGCGCTGTTTCCTCCACCGGTGAAGGAGGGCCTCCCGATGCCGCGGGCTCGAAGCACTCGATGTTTCCTGGCCCTGGCGAGCGCCGTCCTCGTGTCTCTGGCCCTCCCGGCCGGAGCCGCGAGGGCCGAGGCCGTAACAGGCGACGCGGGCCAGGGCGAAGAAGGGTACCGGGAGATCGTCGACCGGATCCGCGATGCCGGGCTCGCCGGCGAGCGGGCCTTGGGGCTTCTCGAGAAGATCACCTCGGTCGGTCCCCGGCTGACGGGCTCCGCCCAGGCCGCGGCCGCCGTCGCCGTCACCCGGCGCCTCATGGAAGAGCTCGGCCTGGACCGCGTTCACACCGAGCCGGTCGAGGTCCGGCGCTGGGTCCGCGGCGGCCCGGCCGAGGCCGCGATCACGGCGTCGCCGGCGCGGCCCGCCGTTCCGCTCGCGGTCGCCGCGCTGGGCGGCAGCGTCGGCACGCCGGCCAAAGGGATCACCGCCCCGGTCGTCGAGGTCCGCTCCCTCGACCAGGTGGCCGTCTTGGGCCGGGCCGTCCGGGGCAAGATCGTTTTCTTCAACCGGCCGATGGACCGGCGGATGACCGACTCCTTCGCCGCCTACGGCGCGGCCGCCGATCAGCGGGTCGGGGGCGCCTCGGCGGCCGCTCGTTTCGGGGCGGTTGCCGTCCTCGTCCGCTCGCTCACGTTCCGCACGGACCGCCATCCCCATACCGGCATGCTGCGGTACGACCCCGGGACCGGCCGCATTCCCGCGGCCGCGATCAGCACGGCGGACGCCGACCGCCTGAGCGCCCTCCTCGAAAAGGACGAGCATGTTTCGGTGACGCTCCGGATGGACTGCGGGGACCGCGGGACCGTCCTTTCCGCGAACGTCGCCGGCGAGATCACGGGCTCGGAGCGTCCGGAAGAGATCATCCTCATCGGCGGCCATCTCGACAGCTGGGACCTCGGCGTCGGCGCCCACGACGACGCCGCCGGCTGCGCGGCGGCCCTCGAAGCGGTCGCCCTCCTTCGGGACCTCGGCCTGCGCCCGCGGCGGACGGTCCGGGCCGTCCTGTTCATGGACGAGGAGTTCGGCGGCACGGGCGGCCGGGCCTACGCCGCCGCGCCGCAAAGAAAAGGGGAGCGGCACCTCGTCGCGGCCGAATCGGACCGGGGCGGCTTCGTCCCCATCGGATTGGCCATCGGCGGCCGGAACGGGAAGGCCCTCGAGCTGATCTCCCGGCACGGGGACCTCTTCAGGCCCTTCGGCGTGTCGTTCATCGTCCCGGGCGGCGGCGGGGTCGATGTCGCGCCCCTCATCGAAAAGGGCGCCGTCCCGGCCTCGGTCATGATCAACGCCCAGGCTTATTTCGACGTCCACCATTCGGCGCTCGACGTTGTCGCGAACGTGCATCCGCGCGAGCTCGAGCTCCAGGCCGTGATCCTCGCCGCCCTGGCCTTTATCCTGGCCCAGGAAGGGGTCTGACCATGGACTTTCTGTTTGCGATCCACAACCACCAGCCGGTCGGTAATCTCCAGTTCCCCTCGATCCTGAAGGCCGCGTTCGCGGACTGCTACCGTCCCTTGCTCGAGGGGCTGGCCGCGCATCCCGGCTTCCGCTTCGCCCTCCATTTCTCGGGTCCGCTCTGGGAGTACATGGAAAAGAACGAGCGGGCCTGCTGGGACCTCGTCGGTGAGCTGGCCCGGCGGGGCCAGGTCGAGCTGCTCGGCGGCGGCTTCTACGAGCCCATCCTCTCCCTCATTCCCGAGGACGACCGGGTCGGCCAGATCCGGATGATGAACGACTACATCGCCGAGAACTTCGGCCAGAGGCCGCGCGGCCTCTGGCTGACCGAGCGCGTCTGGGAGCCCGATCTGCCCAAGCCGTTGGCGGAGGCGGGCATCGAGTACACGCTGCTCGACGAGGAGCACTTCCACTACGCCGGCGTCCGCGACCTGGCCACGACCTACGTCACCGAGACCGAGGGCCGGAGCCTGCGCGTCTTCCCGATCGACAAGACCCTCCGCTACTACATCCCGTTCCATCCGCTCGAGGACGTCGAGGCCTATCTCGGGAAGATCCGCGACGGCGGCGGGACGGCCATCCTCGGCGACGACGGGGAGAAGTTCGGCGTCTGGCCCGGGACGCGCAAATGGGTCTACGAGGACGGCTGGCTCGAGAAGTTCCTGACCTTCGTCGAGGACCGCGGCATCCGCATGATGTCCTTCGCCGAGTACCTCGACACCCGTCCTCCCGCCGGCCGCGTCTATCTGCCGCCCGCCTCCTACGAGGAGATGATGGAGTGGGTCCTTGAGCCCGAAGAACAGGCGGCCTTACGGAAGCTCAAGGCCTCCACCCCCCCCGAGGCCCGGCGGTTCCTCCGGGGCGGCTTCTTCCGCGATTTCTGCCGCAAATACCCGGAGGCGAACCATCTCCACAAGCGCATGGTCTTCGTCTCCGGGCGCGTCCGCGCGGCCGGGGCCCCCGGAGAAAGCCTCAGGGATCTCTACAAGGGGCAGTGCAACGACCCCTACTGGCACGGCGTCTTCGGCGGCCTTTATCTTCCTCACCTTCGGGAAGCCGCCTTTCATCACCTCCTCGAAGCCGAGAAGTCGACGCCGGACCCCGCCGGCTGGGAGGTCGTCGACTACGACTGCGACGGCCGGGACGAGCTCTTCTTTCGCGATCCGGCGTTCGGTCTCCTGGCCAAGCCGTCGGCGGGCGGGGCGCTCGTCGAGATCGACTACCGACCCTGGTCCCGAAATCTCTCCGACGTCCTCGCCCGTCGCCGCGAGGCTTATCACCGCGCCGCGGCCGAAAGCCCGCCGGCGGGGGAGGGGTCCGGCAAGAGCATCCACGAGCTCGGCAAGGCCCTCCCGCCCGAGGCCGCCGAGGTCATGCGCTACGACCGGCACCCGCGGTTCTCGCTCCTCGATCATTTCTTTCGTCCCGGGACGACGCCGGAGGGCTTCGCCAGGATCGATTACGGAGAGCAGGGCGATTTCGTCAACGGGACGTTCGCCTTCGAGGCCGCCGGCCGGGCCCTTCGGCTGGAGCGCCGCGGAGGCGTCTGGGTCGGGGACGAGCGGGTTCCTGTAGAGGTCCGCAAGACCGTCGTCTCCCTCAACGGCGCCCTGAGGGTCACGATCGAGATCGAAAACCTCTCGGCCAAGGCGCTGGCCCTGACCTACGGGTCGGAGTGGAACCTCTTGGCCTTCCCTCACGAGCTCGAGCTCCTCGGACCGGCCGGCGCCTCGCTCTACGGCGGGGCGCTCCTCTTCGAACCCGCCGAAGCCGGCGTGGTCTGGTCGTTCCCCCTGAGGACGCTCTCCCAATCGGAGGGGGGTTTTGATATAATCCATCAAGGGTATTGCCTCTGCCCGGTCTGGCTGCTGGAATGGACCGGAAAGGGAACTCAGCATCTGTCCATCGTCCTGAAGGAGCGTCATGGCCGGTAAGTACTTCTCTCTGGTACTTCACAGCCATATCCCTTATGTCCTGGCCCACGGCAGCTGGCCGCACGGGATGGACTGGCTCTACGAGGCGGCCGCGGAGACCTACCTGCCGCTCCTCGACGTCTTCGAGCGCCTGGCCGGGGAAGGCACGCCGCCACGGGCCAACATCAGCTTCACGCCGGTCCTAATGGAGCAGCTCGAGGACCCCGACTTCGTCCGCGGTTTCGAAAAGTACCTGGAAATGAAGATCGAGATCGCCGGCCAGGACCGGGCCCGCTTCGACAGGACCGGCAACGCCGCTCTCAGGCCCCTGGCCGGCACCTGGGAATCGTGGTACCGCCGGCTCCTCGAGGATTTCCTCAGCCGCTTCCACGGTGACATCATCGACGCCTTCAGGTCCCTTCAGGATCGCGGCCAGATCGAGGTCCTGACGTCGGGCGCGACCCACGCCTATTTCCCGCTCCTCTCGCGCGACGAGAGCGTCCGCCAGCAGGTCCGGCAGGGGACCTACACCTACCGGAAGTACTTTGGGCGCGACCCGCGCGGCTTCTGGATCCCCGAGTGCGGCTACCGCCCGGGCTATGCCTGGAAGAACCCGCTCGGCCAGGGCGAGGCCTACGACCGGCTCGGGATCGACGAGATCCTGGGTCAGGAAGGCCTGAAGTATTTTTTCGTCGACGACCATCTCCTCAAAGGCGGGGAGGCCAAGGGCGTCTATATCGACCGATTCCCCGGGCTGAAGCTTCTCTGGGAGAAGTTCCGGGCGGCTTACAAGCCGGCCGGCGAGCTGGCCAACGACGCCTACTCCGCTTATCTCGCCCACCCCTCGCATGTCCCGTTCTTCGCCCGGGACGACGTTTCCGGCTCGCAGGTCTGGAGCCGTTACATGGGCTACCCGGGCGACGGGGCGTACCTCGAGTTTCACAAGAAGCACTTCCCGGGCGGGATGCGGTACTGGCGGATCACCTCGAGCGACGCCGACCTCGGCCTCAAGGAGCCTTACGATCCGGCCGCGGCCCGGCGGTCGATCGAGGGGCATGCCGCCCACTTCGTCTCGGTCCTCGAGGGGATCCTGGCCGGCCGGACCTCCGGAACGGTCGTGGCCCTTTACGACACCGAGCTCTTCGGCCACTGGTGGTTCGAAGGCCCGGAGTGGCTGTACCATGTCGTCAAAAAGCTCGCCTCAAGCCAGGTCGAGCCGCTGGCCGCCGGAGACGTCCTCGAGCGGCTTCCGCCCCATTCGGTCATTTCGCTCCCCGAGGGCTCCTGGGGCCAGGGCGGCTTCCACTGGATCTGGCTCAACGACGATACGTCCTGGATCTGGAAGAAGATCTACCGCATCGAGGAGGCCGCGGCCGCGCTCGAACCGCGGCTGTCCGGCCTGGACCGGCGCGTCCTCAAGCAGTTCGTCCGGGAGAAGCTCCTGCTCGAGAGCTCCGACTGGCCCTTCCTCGTCTCGACCTGGGCGGCCCGCGACTACGCCGAGAACCGCGCGGCCGAGCATTTCGAGCGGGCCCTGACCCTGGCCGGCTGGCTCGAGGAAGACCACGTTCTCAGCCCCTCCGAGCTCGCCCTCCTGGCCGCGTTCGAGGCCGAGGATCATCTTTTCGAAGAGGTCGTGCTGCCCGATGGAACTGTTATCTAAGAAGACCCTGACCATGGTCCTCTGCGGAGGCAAAGGGGAGAGGCTCTACCCGTTGACCCGCGACCGGGCCAAGCCTTCGGTGCCTTTCCTCGGCGCCTACCGGATCATCGACTTCAGCCTGTCCAACGCGCTCAACTCCGGGCTGCGCCGGATCGCCCTCCTGACCCAATACAAGTCCCTGTCCCTGGACCGTCACATCCTGAACGGCTGGAACATCTTCCACGCCGAGAGCGGCGACTACATCATCTCCTTGTCCGCCCAAGGCCGGGTCAGCGACAGCTGGTACGAGGGCACGGCCGACGCGGTCTTCCAGAACATCTACACCATCCAGCAGGAGAACCCCGAAGCCGTGCTCGTGCTCTCGGGCGATCACATCTATACGGTCGACTACCGGAAGGTGCTCCTCTTCTTCGGCCAGACCGATGCCGACGCCCTGATCATGACCCGCCAGATCCCGGTCAGCGAGGCCTCCCGCTTCGGCGTGATCGGTGTCAACGCCGAGCGGCAGATCGTCGAGTTCATGGAAAAGCCGAAGAAGCCCTTCGCCACGCCCTGGGACCCCGGACGGAGCCTCATCTCGATGGGCGTCTATCTCTTCAAGACCCCGGTGCTGATCAAGGCGCTCATCAAGGACGCCCGGAATTCGAAGAGCGGCCACGATTTCGGGCGCGACCTCATCCCCTCGCTCATCGGCAGCCACCGCGTCTTCGCCTACGCTTTCGACGACTACTGGGAGGACATCGGCACGATCGACGCCTATTGGGAGGCCAACATGGCCTTCCTCTCGCCGGAGACGCCGGTCATCCTGCAGGACCCGGCCTGGCCCGTCCGGACCTACAAGCCCCAGTACCCGCCGACGTTCATCTCCGGAGCGGACGTGAGGGCCTCGATCGTCGGGACGGGCTGCACGTTCACCGACTGCCGCATCGTCCATTCGATCATCTCCTCGGGCGTCCATATCGAACCCGGCGCCGAGATCGTCGATTCGATCATCTTCGAGAACGTCCGGGTCCGCCGCGGCGCCCGGCTCCGCAAGGTCATCATCGACAAGTATTCGACGATCCCGGAGGGCTTCGAGATCGGCGCCGACGCCGAGAAGGACGGCCGGAACTTCAAGATCAGCCGGACCGGGATCCGGGTCGTGCCCAAGGGCTGGACCAGCGAATGATCGAAACCACCAGCATCCTTTCCCCCGACTTCGAGCGCGACGCGCCCCGCGAGCTCATGCTCCTATCGATCATCTCGCAGAGCTTCTTCCAGCCCTTCTCGCTCGAGGACAACCTCCTCGTCATCCTGACGGCCCTGACCTCCGGGTCGGGCGTCGGCTTCAACCGGGCCATGCTCTTCCTCAAGCAGGGGGACCGGCTCAAGGGGGAGATGTGGCTGGGGCCGCGGTCGGCCGAGGAGGCCGGGCTGATCTGGGAGGTCCTGTCGACCCCGGGCATCGGCTACGTCGAGATCGTCGAGCACAACCGGGCCCTGGTCAGCAAGAACGTGGACACCCTGAGCACGCGCCTCAAAGGCCTGGTCTACGCGGCGGACGACGAGAACGCCCTGATCCCGGCCTACGCGGCCTGCCGCAAGGAGATCCTCCTCGTCAAGGACGCCTCGAACGAGCCCCTCGTCGACCGGCGCTTCCTCAACGTCATCGGCGTCGAGGAGTTCCTCTGCATCCCCCTGCTCGCCCGCGACGACGTCGTCGGCGAGATCATCCTCGACAACGCCATCACCGGGACCCCGATCTCGGCCCCCGACATCAAGCTGGCCGGGCTCTGCGGCCTGATGGCCGGCAACTACATCTACTCGGCGACGCTCCACCGCAAGCTGCTCGACGTCGAGAAGATGGCGGCCATGGGCGAGATGGCCATGTTCGTCACCCACCAGCTGCGCAACCCCATCGTCGCCATCGGGGGGTTCACGGAGCAGCTCCTCAAGCCGGACGTCCCCGAGGACAAGAAGGTCCGCAATCTGGCCATCATCCGGGACGAGATCCGGCGGCTCGAGGACATCATCTACCAGATGGGCCACTTCCTCAAGGTCAGCTTGAAGGAGCCCGTCTACTTCGATCCCGGCCCCGGGATCGCCTCGGTCCTCAGCAGCCCCGAGATCCAGACCAAGGCCAAGGGCTATGTCCTGAACGTCAAGCTGGAGCCCTGCCTGCCCGAGATCCTCTGCGACCCGACGTCGTTCGGCGAGGTCGTCCGCAACCTTCTCGACAACGCCTTCGACGCCACGCCCGCCGGCGGAGCGGTCAGCATCCGCGGCTACAGCAAGAACAGGACGTCCTTCGTCCTGTCGGTCCGCGACACCGGCCGGGGCATGACGAACCCGGACAAGGACCAGCTCTTCCGGCCCTTCTTCACGACCAAGGACAAAGGCATGGGCTTGGGCCTGTCCTTCATCAAACGGGTCATGGACACCTGCGGCGGCAAGGTCGAGGTCCAGAGCCGGGTGGGGAAGGGGGCCCTCTTCAAGCTCATTTTCATCAGCCGTGAAAGGGAGTTGACGCCATGAAAAAGAAGATCCTGCTCGTCGAGGACGAGAAGGCGCTCTGCCTCCTCTACGAAGAGGAGCTGAGCCGGGAAGGGTTCGAGATCACCGCCGTGACCGACGCCGAGGCCGCCCTGGCCAAGCTGGGCGAGACGGATTTCGACCTCATCATCACCGACATCCGCATGCCGGGCAAGAACGGGATCGAGCTCATCACCCAGATCATGGGCCTGCGCAAGGACATCCCGATCATCATCAACTCGGCCTATCAGAGCTACAAGGAGGACTTCATGACCTGGGCGGCCGACGCCTACGTCGTCAAGTCCTCGTCGCTCGACGAGCTCAAGGCCAAGATCAGGCAGCTGCTGGGGGACTGATGTCGGAACTGAGAAAAGACCTGGTCAGCGGCCGTTGGGTCATCATCGCCACCGAGCGGAGCAAGCGCCCGGACGATTTCCGGCCCCGGGGCGCCGCGACGCCGGCCCCCGAGGCCATCGGGTTCTGCCCCTTCTGCGAGGGGAATGAGGGGAAGACGCCGCCCGAGGTCTACGCCCTGCGGGCCTCCGGGACCGCGCCCGATTCGCCGGGCTGGACGGTCCGGGTCGTGCCCAACAAGTTCCCGGCCCTCAATCCCGGGCCGCCCCCGCCGCGGGCGACCAAGGGGATCTACCAGTCGATGGAGGGCCGGGGCGTCCACGAGGTCGTCATCGAGAATCCCGACCACGCCCTCGAGCTCGCCGACCTGCCCGTCGCCCACATCCGCGACATCCTCGGGGTCTTCCAGCAGAGGGTCCGGACGATCGAGAGCGACCTCCATTACCAGTACGTCCAGATCTTCAAGAACAAGGGCAAGGAGGCCGGAGCGTCGCTGAGCCATCCGCATTCCCAGATCGTCGCGACGCCCATCGTCCCGAAGCGGGTCAAGGAGGAGATCTACGGCGCCGACCGCCTCTTCCGGACGTTCAAGGAGTGCGTCTTCTGTCGCGTCCTGCGAGAGGAGCAGGCCGCGGGGGCGCGGATCGTCGCCCGGAACGAGCATTTCACCGCGTTCACACCGTATGCATCCCGCTTCCCCTTCGAGATGGTCGTCTATCCTCAGCGCCATTCGGCCTACTTCACGGAGGTCCAGGGGGACGAGCTGGAGGGGTTGGCCGGGACGCTGAAAGACGTCCTGACGCGCCTGAAGAAGACCGTCGGGGACCCGCCCTTCAATATGGTCCTCCACCAGGCGCCCAACCCGTCCATGGCCCGCAAGGGCTGGCCGGACATCCACCTGAAATCGCACTGGCATGTGGAGATCATCCCCATCCTGACCAAGGTCGCGGGGTTCGAGTGGGGGACCGGATTCTACATCAACCCGGTCCCTCCCGAGACCGGGGCCGAATTCCTGCGCCAGGCCTGATTCAGGAGGCGAGAACCATCTTGTAGAGGTCGAGGTAGGCGGCCGCCGAGCGCTCCCAGGAGAAATCCTCGGCCATGGCGTTCGCGACGAGCTTCCGCCATTCGGCCGGCCGCTTGAAGGCGGCCACGGCGCGGCCCGCCGACTCGACAAGCGGCGCCGGCTCGGGTTCCTTGAACTTGAAGCCGTTGCCGGTCCCGGCCCGGGGGTCGAATTCCTGGACGCTGTCATCGAGACCGCCGGTGGCCCGGACGACGGGGATGGTGCCGTATTTCATCGCGTACATCTGGGTCAGCCCGCAAGGCTCGTAGCGCGAGGGAATGAGGAAGATGTCGCTTCCGGCATAGATCGTGTGAGCGATCCGCTCGTCGAAGGCGATCTTGAGCCCGATCCGCTTGGGGTTCTTCTCCTGCGCCGCCAGGAGGAAATCCTGGATCCTCTGGTCCCCGGTCCCCAGGATGACCAGGGTGAGGCCAAGGCCGAGGAGATCCTGGAGGGCCTCGCAGACGATATCGAGGCCTTTCTGGCCGGCCAGGCGGGTGACCATGCCGGCGACCGGAAGGTCGGCCGGAGCGGCCAGGCCGAACTCCCCGGCCAGGTGTTCGCGGCAAGCCTGTTTCCCTCTCAGATCCGCCGGGTAGAACCTGTGCGGGATGAGCTTGTCGGTGGCCGGATCCCAGTCCTTGTAATCGACGCCGTTGAGGATGCCGAACAGGACCCCGGCCCGCGAGCGGAGGAGGCCGTCGAGCCCGCAGCCGAACTCCGGCGTCTGGATCTCGCGGCTGTACCGGGGACTGACGGTGGTCACGGCGTTGGTGTAGAGGATGCCGGACTTGAGGGCGTTGACCCGGCCGTAGAACTCGAGGTCGTTCATGTTGAACAGCTTCACCGGCAGCCCGACGCGTTCGAGGACCTCCCGGTCGAACAGGCCCTGATAGGCCAGGTTATGGATGGTGAAGATCGTCCGGGCCCGGGCGAAGAACTCGTCTCCGTCGTAGACGTGCCGGAGATAGGCGAAGGTCAGGGCCGACTGCCAGTCGTGGCCGTGGACGATGTCGGGGGGGAACTCGACGGCCCGCAGCGTCTCTAAGGCGGCCCGGCAGTAGAAGGCGAAGCGCTCGCCGTTGTCGGGATAGTCTCCGGCCGCGGTCCCGTAGAGGTGGTCCCTGTCGAAGTAATCGGGCCGGTCGATGAAGAGCACCGTAACGCCGTCGGCGCGATGGGCGAAGACGTCATAGGTGAGCTTCTTGCCGCCCATGTCGAGGCTCGCCTGGTGAAGGACGCGGTCGAGCGGCAGGTTCTTCTTCCGGACCTCGGTGTAGAGCGGCATGAGGACCCGGACTTCGGCGCCGAGGCCGGCGAGGAACTTGGGCAGGGCGCCGGCCACGTCGGCCAGGCCGCCCGTCTTGGCATAGGGGATGACTTCGGAGGCGAGGAATGCGACTTTCATGGTTCCGTTATTCTAGCACATTTCGCGGCCTCGTCCATGTACTCGCCCGGCGAATCCCCGATCGGCCGCGGGCCGGCTCGGGGGCAGCCTCTCCCTCCCGGGAAAGTTCGAAGACGCCGTCTGCCGGCCGCGGAGGGACCTCGGGGATCGTCTCCGTTCGCTGCGGTGATTCTTCACGGCTTCCCGGTCGGGAGCCGGGTCAAAGACGCCGCGTCTCCCTCCCGTGAATCCTAAATCACCGCTTGATGCTCACTCCGCGATGCCCCTCAGTCCCTTCTTCCGCGGCCTATCCCATGCAGACATCTCGCCCCTCAAACCTGGGCTTCGCTCTCGAGAAGGGGACATGTACCATCGGTACGTGTCCCCGTCCGTTCCCGCTCGGCCCTCCTATGCCTTCATCGCCTTCAAGGCGTACGGTTTGGCGGATTCAACGGCGTGTATTGCTAAGGGAATGGCGGTGAATTAAGATGGGGCGGACATGGCCAGGAAAGTGACGGCGGCGGTGATCGAAAGGGACGGGAAGGTCCTGGTCGCCCGCCGCAAGAAAGAGCTTATCGCGGGCGGGCTCTGGGAATTTCCGGGAGGCAAGCTCGAGGAAGGGGAGGACCCGCGGCGGGGGCTCGAACGGGAGCTCGAAGAGGAGCTGGGCGTCGAGGCCCGGGCCGGCGAGCTCCTCTGTTCGGTCCCCTTCGAAAGCCCGGTCATGAGCTTCGAGCTCGTCGTTTACAGGACCGAGCTCCGGTCGGACGATTTCCGTCTCACCGACCACGACGAGGTCCTCTGGCTCGCGCCGGCGGAGCTGGACGAGAGCGTTTTCTCGAGGCCGGACCGGCCCGTCGTCCGGCTTCTGGCCGGCCGCGGCGAGCTCGCGCCGGGACTGAGAAGGGAAGGGGAGCCCGAATGAACGCCGTCGTCCTCAAGCCGGGCCGGGACAAGGCCGTCCGGAACCGCCATCACTGGATCTTCTCGGGCGCCATCAGGGACCTGCCCGGGTTCGAAGACGGCGCCATCCTGCCCGTCCGCAGCGCCGAAGGCGAGCTCCTCGGACACGCCTACTTCAATCGCCGGAGCTCGATCGCCGGCCGCATGGTCAGCTTCGGGGCCGAAGCGCCCGAAACCGCGGTCCGTCACTGCGTCGAAAGGGCCCTGGCCCTAAGGACCGGATTCTTCGACCCGGCCGTCACCAACGCCCGCCGGCTCATCAACGCCGAGGGCGACGGCCTTCCGGGACTCATCGCCGACCTTTACGACGACGTCCTGGTCCTCCAGGTCGCGACCCTGGGCATGGAGAGGCTCAAGCCTCTGGTGATCGAGCTCCTCACGGGGGCTTTGCGGCCCCGATCCATCCTCGAGAAGTCGGACCTTCCGGCCCGGCGCGACGAAGGCCTTGAGGACTTCGAGGGCCTCCTGGCGGGGGAGCAGGTCGACCGGGTGCGCATCCTCGAAGCCGGGATCCCGTACTGGGTGAGCCTGGCCCAGGGCCAGAAGACGGGGTTCTATCTCGACCAGCGCGAATCGCGGGCGCTCGTCCGCCGGTCGGCGGCCGGCCGGCGCGTCCTCAACACCTTCGCCTATTCCGGGTCGTTCTCGGTCTGCGCCCTGCTCGGCGGCGCGGCGCGGGCAGATTCCGTCGACTCTTCGGGGGCGGCCATGGCCCTGGCCCAGGACAATTTCGAGCTCAACGGCCTCGCCTCGGACGCCGGGGCCTTCTTTACGGCGGACGTCTTCGAGTTCCTTCGCGAGCCGGCCCTCGATCACGACTTCATCATCCTCGACCCGCCGGCCTTCGCCAAGAAGAGGACCGACGTCGTCCAGGCCTGCCGAGGCTACAAGGACATCAATCGCCTGGCCCTGCAGCGGGTCAAGGCCCCCGGCCTCGTGCTGACCTTCTCCTGCTCCCACTTCGTCGATGAGGGGCTCTTCCAGCAGGTCGTCTTCCAGGCCGCCGGCGAGGCCGGGCGGCGCGTTCGCATCCTCCAGCGGCACCGGCAGGCGTTCGATCATCCGGTCAACGTCTTCCATCCCGAGACGGCCTATCTGAAAGGCTTCCTTCTCTACGTCGATTGAGCCCGGCCGGCCCGGAACGAAATACCTTTCCCTGGGGCCTCGTATCTCATATAATTGACGATTGAAACCCCAAGGCCGGCCGCGGCGGCTAACACCCGGAAGGAGGTCGAGATGGACCCTCGAGACGAGCTCCGGACGTTCCTGAGGCCGGCCTCGGTCGCGGCGGCGGGCATCATGGCGAGTCTCGTCATCTACCTCGGGCTGGTGGAGGTCCTCAAAGCGGTCAACAGGCCCTTCCGGGGTTTCGCGGCGGCGGCCGGCGGCAGCCTGCAGCCGCTGCGGTTGGCCGCTTTCGGGATCGCCGCTGCGGTCGTCCTGGTAATTCTCATCCTGAGACACCGGCTCTTCGCCGTGGACCCCATGCAGGAGAGGCGGTCCGCCCTGGCCCGGCTCCAGAAGGCCTCCCTGGTGGTCCTCGTCCTCGGGGAGGTCCCGGCGATCCTCGGCCTCGGCTTGTTCCTCATCGGCGGGAACGCCGTCGACTTCTACATCCTTCTCTTCGCTTCTCTCGCCCTGACCTTCATCGATTTCCCCCGGCGCGCCGTCTGGGAGGAGTGGCTGAAGGGTTGAAATCGTCGCAACAAGGGGGACCATCATGAAGAACCGGATCGTCCCGGCCTGCCTGCTCCTGGCGGCGGCCATCGCATTGGCCCCGGCCGATTCAATCGCCGGTCAGGAGGCCGCGCTCCCGGCTGCCGGCGCGCCCGGGCTCCGTTACGAGATCTGGGTCGAGCTCGACGCCGCCGGGAAGATGCTGCACGGCAAGGAGGAGATCGTCTGGACGAATCCCACCCAGGACGTCGTCCCCGACATGCTTCTCCATCTCTACTGGAACGCTTTCAAGAACGAGGCCAGCGCCTACATGCGCGAGGCCGCGGCTGAGTCGCAGGGGGTGCGCGGTCCGGCCCCGGACGACGGCGAGTGGGGCTGGGTCGACCTGACGGACGTCCGTCTCGCGGACGGTTCGGACCTCAAGCCCACGCTCGAGTACGTCACGCCGGACGGACCGGGGACGGCGGGCGACCAGACAGTGGCCAGGGTCCTCTTCCCGGTCCCCGTCCGACCGGGAGAGAGCGTCCGGTTGAGGATAGAATTCCGCAGCAAGATCCCGCGGACCGTGGCCCGGTCGGGGTACTACCGGGATTCCTTCTTCATCGGGCAATGGTATCCCAAGCCCGGCGTCTACGAGGAGGGCCGGGGCTGGAATTGCCACGCCTACCACCTGAACTCCGAGTTCTTTGCCGACTTCGCCGATTACGTCGTCCACATCACCGTCCCGCGGGGGTTCACCGTCGGTTCCTCCGGCAAGGCGGCCGAGACGCGGACCGATGAATCCGCGGGCACGACGACCATCACCTACCGCCAGGCCATGGTCCACGACTTCGCCTGGATGGCCGACCCCCGCTACCTGAAGATCGAACGGGATTTCATCGCCGCGAAAGAGGTGACCCCCCGGGAATCTCAGGAGACGGCCGATCTCCTCGGCCTGTCGCTCGACGAGGTCCGGCTGCCCGACGTCAAGATGACCCTGCTCATCGCCCCCGAGCACAAGGGCCAGATCGAACGCCACTTTCAGGCCCTCCGCGCCGCTATCAAGTATTACGGCCTTTGGTACGGTCCCTACCCGTACGAGACCGTGACCATGGTCGACCCGCCCTTCCGGACGGGGAGCGGCGGCATGGAATACCCGACCCTGTTCACCGCCGGGACCAATGTCCTGACGAGCAAGGACCAGCTCTCCCCGGAGATGGTGATCGTCCACGAGTTCGGCCACGGCTATTGGTACGGGCTGGTGGCCAGCAACGAGTTCGAGGCGGCCTGGCTCGACGAGGGCTTCAACACTTACTCGACGACCCGCGTCCTGGCCAAGGCCTACGGGCCAGGCGCCCTCCCGCTCAATTTCAAAGGTTTCCCGGTCGACTGGTTCCTGCGCCTGCCCAAGGTCTTCGACTTCGAGACCAACCGCGTCGCGGCCATCAACACGGTCCGATTCGACCCGGTGACCGCCTGGTCCTGGGGGTTCTTCAACCGGATGAGCTACGCCGCAAACGTCTATATGCGGGCGGCGACGCTCCTCAGCACCCTCGAGAACTTCCTGGGCGAGCCGGCCTGGTCGAGGATCATGCGGACCTATCACATGCGCTACCGCTTCCGGCACCCGGCCAAGGCCGATTTCATCGCCGTCGTCAACGAGGTCTCGGGCCGGGACATGACCTGGTTCTTCGACGAGCTCCTTGACGGGACGGAGGCCTTCGATTACGGCGTCGGCGGGCTCTCTTCGGTCAAGGTGCCGGGCCATCTCCGCGGCGTCTTCGACACGAACGGCGCCCGCGAGGAGTGGACCGGCAAGAGGATCGAGGAGGCCGAGGCCGCCGAGCCCGCCGAAGGGGACGCCCCGACGCCCCCGGACCTGTTCCGGACGACGGTCCTCGTCCGGCGCTATGGTGAGGCCCGTCTCGGCGGCGACGCCCGGGTCGAGGTCCTCGTCCGGTTCAAGGACGGGACGACGGAAACGCGGACATGGGACGGCCGGGCCCGCTGGACCCGGTTCGAGTTCGTCAAGCCCGTCGAGGCCGAGAGCGCCAAGATCGATCCCCGGAGCGTCTGGCTCATCGACGAGAACCTGGCCAATAACAGCCGGGAGACCGCCCGGGTCCGCCGCAACGTCGTCAAGCTGGCGAGCCAGCTGGTGTTCGCCGTGCAGCTCGTCCTCCATTTCTTCGGATCGTGGAGCTGAGGAGAGATACCCATGGGCGTCTTCAAAGCCATCATCAACGGGATGGGGACGACCGTCCGTAAGCCGCGGCTCCTGGTCATCCTCTATGTCGTCAACCTCGTCTTCGCGGTCTTTGTCGCCCTGCCGCTCCTGGTCCTCGTCCAGTCCGAGCTCGGCGCGTCGATCTGGGGCTCGTCCGTCCGGCCCGTGGACCTCATGTGGCTGGGGGAAGCCGTGCTCAAATACCAGGAGTCCCTGCCGGCCCTCCTCGCCGCCGGGGTCGCGGGCGGCGTCCTCTACCTGGTCCTCCACATCTTCCTCAACGGCGGCATCGTCGGCCGTCTGCTCGACCGCGAGGGACCGGCCCGGCTGGCCGCCTTCGCCGGGGACTGCGGCCGCTATTTCTGGAGGTTCGTCCGCCTGTTCCTGATGTCCCTCCTTTTCTACGTCTTGACCTTGGGCGTTTTCATGCAGCTCGTTTCGGCCCTGTTCAGGCCTTTGGACGAGAACGCCGCGACCGAGTGGCTGCCCCTCATCCTGTCGAACGTCCATTTCCTCATCGCCCTTCTGCTGCTGTCGATCGTCCATATGATCATCGATTACACCCGCATCGCCGTCGTCGCGGACGAAGAGAAGAAGGTCCTCCGGGCCTTGCGCCACGCCCTGACCTTCCTCAGGAAGCGCTTCTTCCGGGCCTGGGCCATTTATCTCGTCATCGTCGCCCTGACCCTCGCTGGGTCCGTCATCTTCCACGCCGTCCTGGGCCGGCTGGGCGCCGCCGGCCTGGCCCCGGTCGTCGTCGGCCTGGTCTGGATGCAGTTCTACATCATCTTCCGGATCTGGATCCGGACGCTATTCGTCGCGGCCCAAGCGGAGTTCTACCGGGCTCACCCGTACTGAGTTCCTGAAAGAGAGGCATCATGAAGCTGGCATTCCTGGGGGCCGCCCGTCAGGTCACGGGGTCCTCGTATTACATCGAGACCGACGGCCTCCGCCTGCTCGTCGATTGCGGGCTCTATCAGGAAAGGCCGCTCCTCGGCCGCAACTGGGATCCCTTCCCGGTGCCGCCGGGGGACATCGACGTTCTCCTCCTGACCCACGCCCACCTGGACCACAGCGGCCTCATTCCCAAGTTCGTGCGCGACGGGTTCACCGGGACCATCCTGACCACGGCGGCCACGGCCGACATCCTCTCGATCGCCCTCATGGACGCCGCCGAGATCCAGGAGGAAGACGCGGCCTACAAGAGGCGGCGCCACCAGAAGGAGGGCCGGACGGTCGACCACCCCGTCGTGCCGCTCTATACGACCGAGGACGTCCAGGCGACGATGCCCCTCGTCGAGGAGGCGGAGTACGACGCGCCCCTCCAGCTCAACGACAAGGTCGCGGTCCGCTTCATGGACGCGGGCCACATCCTCGGCTCGGCCATGATCGAGGTCACCATCCGCGACGGCGGGGAGGCGCGGGTCCTCGTCTTTTCCGGCGACATCGGCCAATGGAACATGCCCTTCGTCTGCGATCCCACGGTCTTCGACGCCGCCGACTACGTGGTCATGGAGTCGACCTACGGCGACCGGGAGCACGAGGACCCGGGCCGGGTCGACGACCTCCTCGCCCGGACGATCCGCGAGACCGCCGCCGCCGGGGGCAACGTCGTCATCCCGACCTTCGCCATCGAGCGGGCCCAGGACCTGATGTTCCACCTCAGCCGGCTCCTGGCCGAGCAGGCCATCCCGCCGGTGCGCGTCTACCTCGACAGCCCCATGGCCCGGGAGGTCACCCAGGCCTTCGAGCGCAACGACGAGTTCTACGACGAGGAGATGCGCCGGCTCATCGCCTCGGGCCGGAGCCCCTTCCGCTTTCCCGGGCTGACCATCGTCCGGACCCCCGAGGAATCGAAGTCCATCAATACGGCCCGCGGCCCGGCCGTCATCATGGCCGGATCGGGGATGGTCACCGGGGGGCGCATCAAGCACCATATCGCCCGGAACATCGGCCGGCCGGAGTCGACCATACTCTTCGTCGGCTACCAGGCCCGCGACACCCTGGGACGCCAGATCCTCGAGGGCGCGCCGGACGTCCGGATCCTCGGCCAGACCGTTCCCGTGAAAGCCAAGATCGCCAAGATCAACGGCTTTTCCGCCCACGCCGACCGCAAGGGGTTGGACCGCTGGCTCGACGGGTTCAGGACCCCGCCCCGCCGTCTCTTCGTCACCCATGGCGACGCGGACGTGGCCGCCAAGACGGCCGAGAGGATCCGCAAAGAGCGGAGCTGGACGGTCGAGCTGCCGGAGTACAGAGAGATCTGGGACCTCGATTGATCGCTCAGCCCGCCGTGCTCCGGCGCGGCGCTTCTAAGGCTCAGGCACGGGGGGGGCGCCGACGCCGGCGGCCTTGGCGTAATCGTCCATGACCCGGTCGAGGTCCTTGCGGACGGCCGCGGCTAGGGGCGGCGCGGCGTAGGCGGCCAGGCGCCGGTCGACATCCGCGTGGGCCTTGTCGACGATCGACGTCCGTCCCGCCGTCACCCAGGCCTCATAAGGATCCCTGTCGACGAGTCCGGCCGGGATATGCTCCTTGCGGTACCATTGCCGGGTGTGCGGATGGGTCAGGAAGGACATCCCCGGCACGAAGCCCTCGAAGGCCCCCAGGGCGATGGGGTCGTCGCGCTGGGCGATGCCGTCGAGCAGGCGGTAGACCATGGCGCAGATGCCGTCGTCGATGACCAGCTTCTCCAGGCTCTGGCAGCTCTCGAAATCGAGCATCCCGGGGCCGGAGATGACATTGACCCCGGCCAGGGCCCCGATCACGGCGCCCAGGGCCGTCTCGAAACCGGCTTGGGGATCGTTGACCTTGGCGTCGCTCAGGGCCATGTAGGCGTGCGTCGGCATCTTGAGGGACTTGCCGATCTGGGCATAAGCGGCATCGATCATCATGGTCTCGATGGCGCCCATAGGGGTCGTCCCCTTCCGCATGTCGAAGCTCGAGGGCGAGCCGCCGAAGATGACCGGGGCGCCCCGGCCCGCGAGCTGGCAGATGACGACGCCCGAGAGGTTCTCGGCCACGTGCTGGACGAGCGTCCCGGCGATCGTCGTCGGCGAGGTCGCTCCCGTCATGCCCATCGAGATGAGCTCCGAGGGGATCCCGGCCCGGGCGGCGTCGATGAGGCTTTGGGCGGTCAGATTGCTCCACTTGAGGGGAGGGGAGGGGCAGGCGTCGAAGATGGCCAGCGGTTTGGCCCGCAGCTCCTTCTCTCCGCCCCGGACGGCGGCGAGGAGGTCCTTCATCGGCTTGAAGCCCTCGACGCGGAAGGTCCCGGTGACGAACGGCTTCTCCGACAGCCGGAGCCCGAGGTAGAGGCGGAAGGCGTCGGCGACCGGCGACGGAACATCGGAGGCGATGAGCCCCGTGCTCTGGAAGTGCAGGTGCTCCAGGGTCTCGACGAGCTTGTAGAGGGCGGCGACGTCGGCCGTCGCGGCCCTGCGCTCCGACCCGGTGGCGTGATCGAGGATCGTCACGGCGGCCGAGCCCGGGTCGAAATGGACCTCGTCCCCGCCGACGGCGAAGGCCTTGGTCCCCGTCCGGTCATAGAGCGTGATGACCTCCGGAGTCGCGGCCAGGCACTCCTCGACGAGCTTGCGGCCCATCCGCACCAGGCCCGTTGCGGGCTCGACGGCGGCCCCGGCGCCGGCCAGCAGGCCGAGCGCCTCCTTGTTCTCGACGAGGACGCCGTGCTTCTCGAGCAAGGTCAGGCCCTCGTCGACGATCTTCTCGACGAGCGGCTTCGACAGGAGCTCGATCTTGGGTCTTTGTGTTTTGATCATGGACGCGCCCCTTTCACCGGCCGGCCAGCGACTTGGCCAGCTTGACCGCGGCGACCGCGTTCTCGGCGTAGCCGTCCGCGCCGATCTCCTCGGCCCATTTCCGGCTGGCCGGGGCGCCGCCGACGAGGACCTTGTACTTGTCCCGCAGCCCCTTCTCGCGAAGCAATCCGATGAACC